>Ga0209467_1000872_pt1 | contig 32411 bp, 24 predicted proteins | sample Higcelwee11metaG_FD_187175 | JGI IMG/M metagenome (GOLD analysis project Ga0209467, IMG submission 187175) | Freshwater pond sediment microbial communities from the University of Edinburgh, under environmental carbon perturbations - High... | ecosystem: Environmental > Aquatic > Freshwater >... | reverse complement strand
TTCTTTCCCTGTGGGACGGGAAGACGTGTCTGGGACTGTATCCCTTCACGCTGGAAAGAAAATATGGAGCGAAAGTATTAAATACACCTTACCATGAGTCATTTTGCATAAGCAAGCCTATTGTTGCTCCTGGGCAGGAGGCATTTTATTTCACGGAACTGATTCGGCTTTTACAGGAGCAACATGGCAAATGGGATGTGATCAAGTTCAGCAGCATTTATTGTTTTGAACCGGAATCGAGATTTCTCGCATCCGCATTTGAAAGCAACAACACGCAGGTCTTTACGATTCATGATCGAACATATGTGATTGAGATTGAAGATACATTTGAGAAATATTGTCAGACATACCTGTCAAAGAAAACCCATAGGGACCTTGTCCGATTGGATAAAAAGATTTCAAAAACAGACAGCAGGTTTGTCTATTACATGAATTATGAAGCCCTTCCCCATATGAGACGCTTTTATGAAATGGAGAATATGGGATGGAAAAAAGATTCCGGTACGGCATTGCTCAATATGAGCGACAATCTTATCTATTCCGAATCATTAATTCATAAGTGCTGTCTTGCCGGAAAATTCTTCATGTCTTTTCTTGAAATTGACGGAATAAAAATTTCCGGACAATACGGATATATTGAAAATGGGGTATATAACGGTTTACGAACGGCATATGATAGAGACTATGCCATGTTTTCCCCGTCGATCATCCTGTTGGCGAGGACACTTCGTCTTTTGGTCGATGCTTTCCCGGACGTGAAGCTTCTGAATTGCTATCCGTTGTCGTATGGATACAAACAGAAATATGCGCATGACAGATGTGAATGCAACACGCATGTTCTTTTCAGTAACAGCATGAAAGGGAAAATAATGTCCATGGCGTACAAATATAAAATGTCAAAAAAAGGCGATTCCATAACGCAAGATACGCTCGTTTCGCAATGAAGGCAGACTCTCTCCAGGAGCATGGTTAATCGACCCTTCTTTTTCAGGCAGCACCATTTTCTCGACGGATCAAGCCGCATCCGAATTCAATTTTTCATCCGCCTGGGAGGAAGCAACGTGTCCATTTTTTTTTGCACAAACGTGTGCGTTGAATTGACGGATATGCGAAGCGATTTAGAAGGTGCGTTGTCTCAGTGGAAGCAGCTTTGCGAAAGGTCCGAAACTTCATATTACATATCGCCTGGTTGGATTGCAACATGGTGCATCAGCCTGGACTCGATGCATCAGTTATACTTGATGAAGGTCATCAAGGATGGTGAATGTATCTATGCATGCATCCTGTCAACATCAAATAAAATGCGACAGGGTATTGTTCCAACTCGATTGGTGAGCGTGTATTCCTGCGGCGATCTCTATCTTGATTCCATTTGCGGAATATACAATCATTTTTTGAAACTAAAAGATGAAAATATTTCTATTCGGGATGTTGTCAACAGCTTCCCCTTCAAGTGGGATGAATTTTACTTTCCTGGGGCGTCAATCCAGGACTTTCCAGGAAGCGACTTTGATGCGTATGACGAAAAGTACATTATATATGACTATGATAAGCCTGCATACCATGTTAATTTGACAGTGATCGGCAAGACATTGGATTCATTTCTGGCGACTTTGTCTCAAAACACGCGAAGCCAGATCAGAAGATCGATGCGATATTACATCGAATTTGGTGAATTGCAAATACACGAAGCTGATTCGCTACAGTCTGCCAGAGAAATGCTTGACGAAATGTACTATTTAGGAAGATTGAGAAAAGATGCTCAGGGAATCGTTTCCGCTCTAAATCCATTTGTCATCAAGTTCAACGACAACCTTTTGAAGTCAAGATTCTCCGCACATGAAATTCAAGTGCTAAAGATTACCGCAGGCGACCAACTTGTTGGATATCTCTACAATCATGTGTACAATGGGACAGTATACTTTTATCAATGTGGATTTCATTATTACGAAGACAATAAAATCAAGCCAGGTCTCGTCGCCCATACCCTGGCCATTGTCTACAATGCCCAGAAAAACCATGCGATATACGACTTCGGGGCCGGAGAGGACAGATACAAGAAGAGCCTTTCAAACGGAAAGAGCACCCTCGTTTGGGTGCGGCTTTTGAAGCCCACGCTCAAAATGAAAATGTTTAAAATCTTGAAGACGCTCAAAGAGCAAACCAGGATTTTGCTTGGCGGTTTTTTACCCCGTTCCCATGGGACGAGCCGCGTCTTTTTCGGGAGGAGGAAGTGGACGCCAAAACCAGCACGCAGGCCTGGGGCAGGCCAGATGTCTGCTGGTTCGGAGCATGACGGCGATCTTGCCGGGCTTTCGAGTCGTCAAGATGTGTGAGAAAGAGGTCTCGAACGCAAGCCGGGGGGGATATGAAACAACGTGAGGAAAGATTTCTTCGTAGTACCTGCCTTGTGGTTTTTACGATTTTTTGTTTTGCAACGCATGCTGCCGCCGCTCAGGAACAAGATGCTGCATCGGAAAGCATCAGGCAGACGTTTGCCCCGTTACTTGCCGAGTATTCAAAGATCTTCATGGGAGATGGCTCGCAGGATTGCATCGATTTCGCCCTTGCGAAAAACATGGTTTCACCAGGACTGAAGAGCCTGCTCCAGAAAGAACGTCTTTTGAGCGAAAAAAATGACGGCATAGGAAACCTGGATTTCGATTTGTTCTTCAATGCCCAGGATAATGCCGGAGTGCCGCTTGCCATCGTCGGCATCACCAACCAAGGGGACACGGCCGTCATGCAGGTGAAAAACGGCTTTGCGGGTGAGAAGCCCTACGATTTTTTGCTGGTCAAGGACGCCGGGCGGTGGGTCATCGATAATGTGCGCTATCCCCAGGATGGCCAGAGCCTCTCGCTTCGAGACATATTGAGCCAACCCTGACGCGCCCTGGGGCTTCCCAGGTTCTCCGGCGCGACGGCCGGGGGCTATCCGGATATGTCGGGCCTGCGCCGGGCGTAGCCTGCCCGGAAGGCTGTGAGCCCGACAAACGCCAGAACCAGCGCGCCCAGCACGGCCAGGGCGAAGAATGTCCATTGCTCAGGGTCAAGGAGCTCATACGGGGCGTAGTTGCCGAGAAAGGTGTTGTCCAGCCTGACCGCCTCATTGAGCGCAACGCCCCGGCTGGCGGCGAAGGCCCGGAATTGTTCCTCCGTGGTGGTGACGTTCACCGTGACGAGCACCCTGGCGATGTACAGGACAAATCCCAGCGCCCCGAGGCAAAGCAGGCTCCCCACGGGTTTCCCGGCCGGGGGAATCCAGATGGCGCCGACGGCCAGGGCGGCCATGCAAAGGGCGATGGCCGGCGGGATGTCGAAGGGGGCGGCCAACAGAAAAAGGGATGCGGCCAGGGCCGCACAGGTGGCCGCCATCCGGCGCGGGACAGGGGAGGGACCGAGGGCGCGCGTTTCCTGCGCCAACCGGGCCCGGCCCAGTGCAAACCCCCGCCCGATCCTGTCCGCCGCCTCAGGGTATGTCTGCGCCGGGCAATAGAGCCGGATCGGCTTGGGATTGTACCGGCCGCGCAGAAAAATCACATGATCCTTCGGATAGTACCTGACCGTGGACAGATCCGCGAAGGCGATGCGGTTGTACTCCTCCGACTTGGCCAGAAGTCCTGCGCCCGTCAGCCCCGGGCTTCGCGCCAGCACGCCCAAGGCGACCGCGAGCCGGTTGCCGGTTTTGACGCAGCCGGAGAGCACGGTGAAGGTGACGGCGTCGTCGTCAATCTCGAAGCGGTAGCGAAACCTGCCGCCGATGACGAGCATGATCAGTAGAAAGAGCACGGCCACCGCGCCGGTCATGACCAGGGCGAAAACGGCCATGCGACCGGCCGCGTCCCAGTCGCCCTGAAAGATCATGAGGGAAGAGAGCAGCAGGCACATCGCGCTCCCGGCGATGCCCATGACCGTGACGAAATCCGCGAGCACGAAACGATCCGTGAGGATGTGCCGCGCCTTCCATTCCCAGGCGAGCGTTGCCGCCCGTCCTTCTGTGCCCTGCCCGCCATCCTCGCCCCGGCTGTCCATTCTGTCCTCCCCTGTGCTTATTCTCCTTTCGCCTTCCTTTCGATCCTTCCGTCAAGCTCCATCTTCAGCGGCGAATGCGCCGCCAGATATCCGGCCACCATCTCGTCCATGGTCCGGCCGTCGAGCAGCACGTTTTTGGCCCGGTCTTTCAGCATGGCGTAGCCGTCGCCGCCGCGCGACAGGTAGTCGCTGATGGCCACGCGATAGGCGGCGGCCGGGTCCACGGGGGCAAACTTCCCGTCCGGGCCCCGAATCTCGGCCGACAGAATCCGCGATCCCGCCTCCCGGGCCGGATCGAAGGCGTAGCGCAGCCCCGCCACCATGGGAAACCGTCCCGTTCCCGAGCCCAAAGGATCGTGGGCCAGACTCACCCCGTGTTCCAGCGCGGCCATCAGGTCCGCGCCCAGAAGGTCGCACACCACCAGGGTGTTGCCGAAGGGAAAGGTCGTGAGCACGGCGCCGAGCGAAACCTCTCCGGCGGGCAGCCCGGCCCGGATGGAGCCGGCGTTGACCAGGGCGGCCCGGGCCTCGTGGCGCTCGGCCGTAGCCAGCACGGCATCGGCCGCCATGTCGCCGATGAGGCATTCGCCGCCCCGGCAGTCGGCCCGGGCCAGGGGCAGGGCCGTTTCCAGGCTGCCCACCGCTGTGGCCCGAAACGGGGCCAGACGTTCCTCATAGGTCGCCACCAGGGCCGCCATGTCCGGATCTTGGGCCACGCCCGCGTCCATGGGCCGGGGGTCGCCCTCGGCCTCCACCACCCGTCCGGCGGCGTCGAAACGCAGGTTGAGCCGCCCCAGGTATTTGCCCCACGAGCCCGCCGTGACCACGCAGGCCGTGTCCCCGTCCGGCCCGGAGATGCGCAGGGGGTATGGGCCTGCGGCCTCGGGCGCGCCGTTGGCCAAAAGCAGATGGTTGTGGCCGCCCACGATGACGTCCAGGCCCGTCACGGCGGCCGCCAGCACCTTGTCCCGCTCGAACCCGGCATGGCTGACGGCGATGATGATGTTCACCCCTCGGCCCGCCAGTTCGGCCACGGCCGCGCGCAGAGGCTCTTCGGCCGCCAGGAAACGCACATGCTCCCCCGGGCTCGACAGGCTGGCCGTGTCCTCGTTGGCCACGCCCACCACGCCCACGGCGCGACCGCCCACGTCGAGGACCGCATACGGCGCGATCTTTCCGGCCAGAAGCGGTTCGGCGGAGACGTCCATGTTGCAGGCCAGCATGGGGAAGGGGACTCCGGACAAAAAGCTGGCCAGCACGGCCGGGCCGTCGTCGAACTCGTGGTTGCCCGGGGCCATGGCCTGATAGCCCAGGCGGCTGGTCACCTTACGCAGGGCCTCGTCCTTGAAACGGGTGTAGGCCAGGGTTCCCTGGAACCAGTCGCCGGCGTCAACGAGCAGGGTGTTTCCGCCCTCAGCCCGGGCCTGGGCGACGGCCGTGGCCAGCCGGGCCGCGCCGCCCAGGCATTTGCCCTGGGATTTTTTGTCGGCCGTGCATTCCTGCCCCATGGCGTCGAAGTCGGCGATGTGGGCATGCACGTCGTTGGTGTGCAAAAGGGTCAGGGCGAAATCGGCCTGTTCGGCCCGGACGGCGGTGGCCAGGACCAGGGCCAGGAGGCAGAGGACGGCGGCCGAAACGTTTCGGAAACGCCGCAGGACCAGGCGCGGCGCGAACGATTGGGTCATGGCGGACTCCCGTATCCGGGGTAAGGTGATGGGCTGTTCCGGATGCCCGTCTCATATCCCCAAATTGGTGCGGAGAACAGACCCGGGCGGCACGTCCCCGGACGGCGCCCCTTGACCCGGGCGGCGACCTGTGCTGCACAAGGGGCGGCGCCAGACGGGCCGAATGCGCCGGATGCGCCGAATATGCCTGACGGGCACGTCAGGCGCGGCTGGACCATGCGATTGCGCCAGGCCGCCGCAGGCGCCCTCAGACTCGCCACACAGGGGATAGGATATGAAGACCATTGGGCTTTTGGGCGGCATGAGTTTCGAATCGACCATAAACTATCTGCGCGACATCCACACCGGGGTCCGGGCCCGCCTGGGCGGAAGCCATTCGCCGCGCATCCTCATGGAGAGCGTGGATTTCGCCGATCTGGAGCGTTGTCTTGCGGCGGACGACTGGGACGGGGTGGCGGGGCTTTTGCGCCCGGCGGCGGCCCGGATCGCGGGCGCCGGGGCGGATTTTCTGCTTGTATGCAGCAACACCGTGCATAACGTGTACGACGCGGTGGCGGCGGCCGTGCCCATCCCGGTGGTGCATATCGCGGATGCGGCGGCCCGGGGCGTTGCGGCGGCGGGGCTTTCCCGTGTGGGGCTTCTGGGAACCCGGGCCACCATGGAGATGGATTTCTATTCCGGCTGGTTGGCCCGCAAGCACGGCATCTCGGTCCTGGTTCCCGAGGCGCAGGACCGGGCCATGGTCCACCGGGTGATCTTCGACGAGTTGTGCCAGGGGCGGATCAAAGAGGGCTCGCGGCGGGAATACGAACGCGTGGTGCGGGATTTGGCCGGGCGCGGGGCACAAGGAGTGATCCTGGGCTGCACGGAGATCGCCATGCTGCTGCCGCCCGGGGAGTCGGCCTTGCCGCTTTTCGATACGGCGGCCCTGCATGCGGAATTGGCGGTGGACATGGCCCTGGACGGCGACGTCTAGAGGAGGGGCAGCCGCAGCCGCACCGCCGCCACGTCGTCCCGGTGCACCAACACCTCCTGATTGCCCGGCGCGCCGTCTTTTTTGACCTTGCGGCAGACCAGGATGCGGCGTCCGGACACGGCCACCACCAGTTCGCCCTTGTGGCGTTTCGAGGAAATGCGGTCTCCGGCCCGTAGGTCCATACTTGTCCGTTTCGCGGGATTTCGGCCCATGGGCCGGGCGCATATATAGAAAAAGGCCGGAGGCTTGTCACCCCGGCCTGGCCCATTCCCGCTGGATGGAATCGAACCGGCATGGTGATCCCCGCCCGCAGGCCCGCCAGGACGACAGGGCCGCCGAGTGTGACGTTCACCGAAAGAGCATGTTTCTTTTCTGGATAAAAATCATAAATTCAAGGTGTTGCTGCTTGCCAGAGCATAGCGGGAAGTTCCGGACGCAACACTAGCAGCCCAGGCTGACCAGATGCACGTCCGGCAGGGGGCGGCCCAGAAACAGCTCGCCGATGCCGCGCAGCCGGTCGGGGGCGTCGGTCACGTAGAAGTCGTGGTGCGGCGCCTGCCCAGGGGCGGCCAAAAGTCCGGCCTCGGCCAGAATCCGGTGGGCGTCTGCGGCCACGGCCGTGGCCGAATCCACCAGCGTCACCGAAGGCCCGGCCTCGTCCTGCAAAAGCGGCCGCAACAGCGGATAGTGGGTGCAGCCCAAAATGAGCGTGTCCGGGTTTTCGGCCAGGACCGGGGCCAAATATTCCCGGGCGATGAGCCGGGTGGCCGGATGGTCCAAAAAGCCCTCCTCGGCCAGGGGCACGAACAGCGGGCAGGCCCGGGACACGGTGGCCTCCGGATTTCCGCCGCGCCGGGCGATGGCCGCCTTGTAGGCCCCGCTTTGCACGGTGGACGGGGTGGCGATGATGCCGATGCGGCCGGTTACGGTGGCGGCCAGGGCGCTCCTGGCCCCGGCGTCGATGACCTCGAGGACCGGCACGGGGGACAGGGCGGTGATGGTCGGCAGGGCTACGGCGGCCATGGTGTTGCAGGCCACGATCAGCAGCTTGACGTCCTTTTCGAGCAGAAACCGCACGATCTCGGCCGCATAGCGGCCAACGGTCTCGGGCGATTTGACGCCGTAGGGCACCCGGGCCGTGTCGCCGAAATAGACGATGCGTTCGGCAGGCAGGCGCTCCATGACCGCCCGGGTCACGGTCAGCCCGCCCACGCCCGAGTCGAAGATGCCGATGGGATGGTTTGCCGGTTGCGTCACGGAAAAAAGCCTTTTGCGCGGGATTCCCCGGGGGCGGCGTCCGGCTCCGGGGTGGGGACACGGATACGCCATGCTTCTGGGGGAATCAATCCTCGACCGGGCAGGCCTGGAGGGGGCCTGCCCTCCGGCCTACTGCGGCATGGTGGTGGGGACGGCGTCCATGGCTCGCTCGATGGCCCGCTTGAGTTCGGACAGTTCCACGGGTTTGGAGACATAGCCGCTTAAGCCCGCCTGCAGGAACTGCTCCCGGTCGCCGAGCATGGCATGGGCGGTCATGGCGATGATGGGGATGTCCGCGTGGTCGCGAAACGTGGCGTCGGTGCGGATGATGGCGGCGGCGCTTAAGCCTCCCATGACCGGCATCTGGATGTCCATGAGGATCAGGTCGAAGTGACCGGCGCGCAGGGCCTCCAGGGCCTGTTGGCCGTTATCGGCGCACTCCGCCCGGTAGCCGAGCTTGGTCAGGTAGCGGCGTGCGGCGAACTGGCTGACGGGGTCGTCCTCCACCACCAGGATGCGCCATCCGCGCCCCGCCTCCCGGTCCACGGCCCCTACGGAGATGGACTCCTGCCTGGGGCATTCGGGCGGCCTCTGGTCGGGAATCGTGACCCGGACCCGGGCGCCGACGCCCTCCTGGCTGCATAAAAACACCGTGCCGCCCATGAGGTCGACCAGCCGTGCGACGATGGAAAGCCCCAGGCCCGCCCCGCCGTATTTGCGGGTGTAGGAGCCGTCGGCCTGGGTGAAGGCCTCGAAGACCCTGGCCTGTTTGTCGTTTGGGATGCCCACCCCCGTGTCGGAGATGTCGAAGCACAGGCGATTTCCCGTCCGGCCGGGGATTTCGGGGAGAGGGAAGACCCGCAGGCGCACGTTCCCCGCGTCGGTGTATTTCAGGGCGTTGCCCACCAAGTTGTAGAGCACCTGGCGTATCCTGCCGGGGTCGCCGCAGAAGGAATCGGGCGTGGACGGCTCCACGACGCAGGAAAGCTCCACTCCTTTTTTCTCCGCCTCATGGGTAAAGGCGCTGACGACCGGCTGGAGCGCCTCCTGAATCTCGAATCCCCTGGCGGTCAGGGACATTTGCCCCGATTCGATCTGGGAGATGTCCAGGATGTCGGCCAGGATGCACAACAGGCCCCGCCCGGCGCGCAGGGCCGTGGCGACGTATTGGGCCTGCTCCTCGTCTAAGGAGGTGGTCTGGGCCAGTTGGAGCATGCCCAGCACGCCGTTTAGGGGAGTGCGTATCTCGTGGCTCATGGTGGCCAGAAACTCGCTCTTGGCCCGGTTGGCGGCCTCGGCCGCCTCCTTGGCGGCCACCAGTTGGGCCTGGGCCCGTTTGCGGTCGGTGATGTCCTGGCCGTAGATGTTGACGTAGCCGCTTTTCAGGATGGGATGGACGGTCATGGCGAATGTCCGCTTACCCACCTCCGCCTCGAAGGTGTGCGGCGTGTCCGTGGCGAAGACCATGGCCACGGCCTGCTGGAGGGGTGTGGGAAAGGGCTGCCCCAGGCCGCTTTGGAAATGGCTGAGGAAGTCGTCGCTGGCCTTGTTGGCGTGCAAAACGGTCATGTCCGGGGCCACCCGCAGGACCGGATTGGGGTTTTCCCCGGGGAACCGGGCCAGGCTTTGGATCTCCTCGTAGGCCCGCTTGCGTTCGCTGATGTCCCGGGCGAACAGCAGCACGTCCCGCCGCCCGTTTAAGAACAGGGGAACGGCCGAGGCCTCGATATCCACGCTCCCCCCCCCCTTTTGGAAGAAACGGAATTCTTCGACGGGCGAGGCCAGGCTGGCGGCGGAGTCCGGCGCATCGCCTTCCCGGAGATCGAGCCAGGCCTGGAACCTGTCCCGGTGACCGGGCGTGACCGACTCCAGGATGAAGGGGGCCGCGCGGGTATGTTCCCGGGGCAGGCCCAGGAGGCTCTGGCTGGCCGCGTTGGCGTAGATCACCTGGCCGCCCTCCAGGATGCAGATGGCCTCCGGGGCGTTTTCCACCAGCACCGTGAAGCGTTCCCGGGTTTCCCGCAGGGCCGTCTCGACGCCCTTGCGGCGGTCGATGTCCTCCACCACGGAGATGAAATAGTCCGGTCGGCCTGTTGCGTCCCGCACCAGGGAGACCGTGAGCTGGACCCACACCGTGCCGCCGTCGGCCCGGACATACCGCTTCTCCATGGCGTAGGACGGAATTTCTCCAGACAGCAGCCGGGCCATGTGGGCCACGTCGGTCTCCAGGTCGTCGGGGTGGGTGATCTCCTGGAAGGTTTTGCGGCGCAGATTGTCGCGGCTGTAGCCCAGAATGTCGCACAGCTTGCGGTTCACCCGCAGCCAGCGGCCGTCCGGGGCCACATGGGCCAGGCCTACGGCGGCCTGCTCGAAGGTGGCCTCGAAGCGGGCCTGGGTTTCCCGTTGCTCGGCGTCCAGGCGGCTGCGCTGGGTGACGATCTCCTGCACCCGGGCCGAGAGTTCCTCCACGGCCTGCGCGGAGATGTCGGCATCCAGGGCGCAGGGCGCGCCTGAGGGGGATGTGGCGGCTGGTGCGGTCAGGAGTGGCGGCTGGCGCAGTTCGTGGCTGACGTTGGCGAAAAAGCGGGTTTTGAGGTCGTCGAGTTCGCGATTTTTTTCGTAGAGCCGGGTGATGTCGGCGTTGGCCGCCAGAAGCTTCTCATTGGCCTGCCGGGCGGAATCCAGGGCCTCGGCGGCCAGCCGGTTGGCCGTGCGCAGCCGGGTGTGGAACAGGCTGAAGAAAAACCCCATGCACAAAAACACCCCGATGGACAAAAGGCTTCCCGGGTTTTCGAGGATGTGGGTGGTCTCCAGTTTCATGAAAAAGACGGCCACCATGGCGGCCGACAGGACCGTGGAGGCCAGGCCGCCGGACAGGCCGCCCACCCAGGAGCTGAAAAAGACGGCCGGGAAGAACAGGAACCAGACATAGGGCTTGATCGCGCCCCAGAAAAGCCATTGCAGGCCCAGGGCGGCGCAGGGGATGGCCAGGGCCGCCAGCAGTCGGGGGGGTGAGACCCAGGGGGGTGTTTTCATGGGCTCGACCATCTTTCCCTTTTTCATGTCGACGGCATGCCGTGCCGATCCTGAAGGGGATTCCGTCTTCGCCGGGGAAGGGGGGAGTTTCACCTATGTGCAGAATACATCACAAACCGATATCGCTGTCGAGAAACAAAAGACCCCAGGATCGATTCTGGGGAACGGGATGACGGGTCTGCCGCTACGGGCCAACACGGTGAAACCGATGTGGGATTTTGTCTGCGGCTTGTCGGGGGCAGGCACGAAGACACGCGGGAGGGAGAAAAAAACATTCGCGCGGCGACAGCCGCAACACGCGTGGCGCTTACGCAGGGGGAAGGGGCGCTGCGGCGAAAAGCGTCCCGGCCGCGTCCAGGATGGCCGGGTCGGTGAAATCGGCGGTGGTGGCGATGGTCTGGACGGCCACCTGGCCCATGGCGGCGCAAAAGGGCGTCGCGGCCTGCCCAAAGCGGGTCGCCAGGTCGCGGCCCAGTTCGGCGCACAGGTAATGGACGCAGCGCGGGGATTTGAACAGGCGCAGGGTGCAGCCATCCCCGGCCAGGCAGTCGCAGTGGCTGGAGGTGAGGCAGCGGCCGTGCTCGACTTCGAAGGAGGTCTCCAGGCGTTGCAACTGGCCGATGACGTGGGAGAGCTCCAGGGCCGCCGGGGAGGGCCGGGCGATCATCATGTCGGCCAGGGACAGGATCTCGAAATGGTTGGCGTTGCAGCAGCCCACAGGGGGACGCGCACATCCGTCGCGGCAGAAATCCCGGGTGGCGGCGGCCTGGATGACGTCGAGTTGGCGGACGTAGAGGGAATAGGCGATGACCCGGCGGCGCATGGACTCGGCAAGCTTCGACAGATAGCCGCTTAACCGGGTGATCTGGCGGCATACGGCCGCATCGGACAGGAAGGGATAGGCCGTGGCGCACAGGACCGACAGGTCGCCGTCGGCGGCCGCGCCGCGTTTTTGGGGCAGGGCGTCGAGCCAGGCTTCAGGGGCCATGCCGCCCCGCGACAACACCAGGCGGGGCGCTGAAGATCATAAGGCAGGAGGTCCGGTCGTCCGGCGCGGTCCAGGCTGGGACCGGCCGGAACCGGGCGGGCGGTGTGTGTAGGCAAAACAGGTGCGTCATGCACGTCCTTAAACGGGGCGAAAGGTGTGGTCGCTTCCGTTCAGGGACAGGCTACGGGCAATACTCGGAAAGTCCAAGGAAAAAACGCGGCGATCCCGCCTGGCCATGTCGGATGCTGGAGGAGGCTTCCTGACAACATGACGTGGCGTCAAAAGACCAACGATTCAGAATTATTACGGGATTCCAAAGGGCGAAGCCCTTTGGCCGCCGGAGGCATTTCCCCCTGGCCCGTGTACCGCCCGCTAGCCGAAGGAGCAGATGTATTCGGCGATGCCGTCGTCGACCACGATCTCGAACGACGAGTCGCCGGGCACGAAAAAGGTGGTCCCGGCCGGATAGGCGACAAACCCCTGCTGTCCGGCCAGCTTCACCCGGCAGGCCCCGGCCACCATGTCCATGCGCTCGGGCGCGCCGGTATTGAACGTAAAGCTGCCGGCAAAGATGAGCCCCAGGGTGATCTTTTTCCCGGCGCCGTCCACCAGGGTGTGGCTTATGACCTTGCCGTCGAAATAGATGTTGGCCTTGCACACGGCGGTGACGCCAGGAAATTCTGCCGGAATGCCTTGGGACATGGGATGCTCCGTAGTGGGGTTGGCGGTGACGGGAAAGGGGGCCTCGAGTTCCGGGGGCACGCCGTTAGAGCCAGTTTTGGGGGGTGAGCAGCACGGCCGACAGGGGCGGCAGGACCATCTCCAGGCTGTAGGGATGCCCGTGCCCGGGCGCATCCTGGGCGGCCACGGCCCCGGCGTTGCCCAGGCCCGAGCCGCCGTAGACGTCGGCGTCGCTGTTTAAGAGTTCGGTCCACACCCCGCCCACGGGCACGCCCACCCGGTAGGCGGGCCGGGCCACGGGGGTGAAGTTGAAGACCCCGAGCACCATGTCCTGCGGGCGCGCGCCCTTGCGCAAAAAGGCCACCACGCTGGCCTCGGCGTCGCGGAAATCGACCCACTCGAAGCCCGACGGCTCGAAATCCCGCTCGTGCAGGGCGGGCTCGCGGCGATACAGGGCGTTTAAGTCCTTGACCCAGGTCATGACCCCCCGGTGATGGCGGTATTCCAGAAGCCGCCAGTCGATCTCGGCATCGTGGTTCCACTCGCTCCATTGGGCGATCTCGCCGCCCATGAACAGGAGTTTTTTCCCGGGATGGGCGTACATCAGGGCGTAGAGCAGGCGCAGGTTGGCGAATTTCTGCCAGTCGTCGCCGGGCATCTTTCCCAGAAGCGAGCCCTTCCCGTAGACCACCTCGTCGTGGGACAGGGGCAGGATGAAGTTTTCCGTGAAGGCGTACCAGATGCCAAACGTCAGTTCGCCGTGGTGGAACTTGCGGTGGATGGGGTCGCGGGAAAAGTAGCGCAGGGTGTCGTGCATCCAGCCCATGTTCCACTTCATGCCGAACCCAAGGCCCCCGATGTAGGGCGGACGCGACACCATGGGCCAGGCCGTGGATTCCTCGGCCATGGTCTGGATGTCCGGAAAGCGGGTGTAGGCGGCCTCGTTGAGCTTCTGGAAAAAGGTGATGTTGTCCAGGTTTTCCCGGCCGCCGTGGATGTTGGGGATCCATTCGCCGTCTTTGCGCGAATAGTCCAGATAGAGCATGGAGGCCACGGCGTCCACGCGCAGGCCGTCGATGTGGTACTTTTCCAGCCAGAACATGGCGCTGGAGATGAGGAAGGCCCGCACCTCATAGCGGCCGGTGTTGAAGATGTAGCAGTTCCAGTCGGGGTGGTAGCCGCGCCTGGGATCGGCGTGCTCGAAGAGGTGCGTGCCGTCGAAATAGGACAGGCCGTGGCCGTCCGTGGGGAAATGGGAGGGCACCCAGTCCAGGATGACCCCGATGCCCGCCTGGTGCAGACGGTCGATCAAGGCCATGAACTCCTGGGGCGTGCCGAAACGGCTGGTGGGGGCGAAATAACCCAGGGTCTGGTAGCCCCAGGAGCCGAAAAAGGGATGCTCCATGACCGGCAAAAACTCCACATGGGTGAAGCCGCAGGCAAGGACATGCTCGGTCAGGCGGTCGGCCAGCTCCAGATAGGACAGGGAGCGGTAGCGGTCGCCCATCTCCCGGGCAAAGGAGCCCAGATGCACCTCGTAGATGGAGATGGGGGCGTCCAGGGCGTTATTTTTCCCCCGCCCGGCCATCCACTCCCCATCGCCCCAGCCGTAGTCCAGATCCCAGACGATGGAGGCGGTTTTCGGGGAGGTCTCCCAGAACCGGGCGAAGGGGTCGCCCTTGTCGCCCCGGTATTCTCCGGTGGCGGAGACGATGTGGTACTTGTAGAGGGCGCCCCGGCCGATGCCCGGCAAAAATCCCTCCCAGATCCCCGAGGAGTCGTGGCGCACGGCCAGGGGGTGGCTTTCGGCGTCCCATTCGTTGAAGTCGCCCACCACGGACACGGCGGCGGCGTTGGGGGCCCAGACGGAAAACAGGGTTCCGGGCTCGCCGTCCACGGTCATGGGGTGCGACCCGAGCTTGTCGTGCAGATCGAAGTGGTTGCCTTCCTTGAACAGATAGATGTCGTGGTCGGTCAGAAGGCTTGCGCCGTATCGTGGTTCATGGGGACGCCGCATGATGTGGCTCCTTGGGAGAGTGCGGGATGGACGCGCGGCGATGGGGCTGGCCGCCGCGCGGGGCACACCCTAGACGAAGTGCCTTCCGGAGGCAAACACATCGGCGGAGGGAGGGTTTTACGGATAGTCCAGAACAAGCCCCGATCCGGTTTCCAGCACCGGCACGAAGCGGGACAGGGCGATCTTGGCCGCAAGATCCGTGCAGTGGCAGGGATGCACGGCCGCCGGGGCCGCCTCGGCCAGATACCGGCCCGTGGCCTCAAGCCTGGCGGCCGGGGCGCAAAGCAGGTGCAGGCCGCCCACGATGTCCCGGATGCGCGTCTCGCCGCAGACCTGGCGGGCGTGGCGCACGATGTTGCAGACGCCTGCGTGGGCGCAGCCGGTCAGGATGACCAGCCCGGCGGGGCTGGCGTAGGCCAGGGCCGTGTCGTCGGCCAGGGTGTCCGGGAGGCCCGGGGCCGGGGCCTGTCCCGGGGCGGGCAGGTCGTGGTCGGCGTGGCGCAGATGGTCTCCCGGGGCCGGGCCGGACTCGAAGTCGAAGTGGCGGGGGATCTCGCCTAAAAAGATCAGGCGCTCGGTCAGGGCCACGGGGTCTTTGCTCAGGCGCAGGGTGAAAAAATCGGCCAACACGGCCGGGGAGAGGTGGTTGCCGATGGCTGGAACGCGGCCCATGCCCCGCCGGGACAGGGCGTCGGGGTGGGCCGTGAGCACGGGACGCGGCCCGGGGCGGTCCTCGCAGGCGTCCTCGGTCATGCGCCGCAGGAGATGCTCCAGACCCCAGATGTGGTCGAGGTGGCCGTGGGACAGGGCCACCTGGGACAGGTCCGAGAGGTCGATGCGCAGCTTTTCGGCGTTTCGCAAAAAGACGTCCGAATAGCCCGCGTCGAAAAGGATGCGTGAGCCGTCCGCCTCAAGAAACAGGGACAGGCCGGGTTCGCCCAGGAAATAGCGTTCGATGAGGGTGTTGTTGTCGGCAAGGACCGTGAGCTTCATGGCGGCCTCCGGGACGTGGTGTATCCCTGCCAGGGGCGGGAGGCAAGCCGGGCGGGGGATCAGGCCGGGTCGTCCGGCGCGCCGATGTATCCGGCCAACGCGGTGTCGCGGTGCTTCATGCTGGCGCACCGCGGACAATAGGTGAAGGTATTGACGGAGAGGGCCAGCCCGCAACGCTCGCAAAAAAGCAACTGGCAGGCCGGGCAGCAGAAAACCGCCGTCCCCGCCCGGGTGCAGCCGCAATGTCCGCAAGTACTGAAAAACGTCATGATACGTCGCCTTTCTCCGGAAAAAGTATGGAGGAACGGGGCCTCTAACCCCCCGCCGGCATGGTTTTAGCCAGGAAGACGAGCCGGGCCGAGGCATCCTTTTTGTCACGCAAAAGGGTTACGGAAACCATGACCGGGATGTGCTTGCCATCCCGGGCCAGCAGCGCGGCCCTGGCGTTGCGCAGGTCCGTGCCCTTGCCGCACAGGGACACGATTTCGGTCACGTAGGCCAGGAAGTCGTCGGCCACCAGCGACAGCAGGGGGCGTCCCAGGAGCTCCCTGGTCGGCCAACCGAATTCCCGTTCGGCCACGGTGTTGACGTCCACGATGATGGCGTCGGTGTTGGCGACAAATATCGGGTCAACGCAATGCATGAAGGCCAGGGCCCGGTAGGCGGCGGCCTCGCCGTCCTCCTGATCGGCCCCGGCGGCGAAGTCGCGCGGGGAGAGAAACAGGACGGCCGGGGAGATCTGGAAATGCCGGGAGAGCTTTTCGATGACGAAAAAGGAAGGGGAGGCCAGCCCACGTTCGATCTTGGACAGGTAGTCCAGGGAGATGCCGATACGTTCGGAGAGGGCGGCCTGGGTGAGATCGCGGGATTGCCGCAGATGGCGCAATCTTCGACCGAATACACCTTTCAGGTCATGTGTATTCATATCGCGGATGTAGGACACGGGCGGCGAATTGGCAACGGATTGTGAGTACGGGTCGAAGGCTTCGGATATCCGTGGGAGTATGGAGCGAGGCGGGAGAGGTCGTCCGGTCGCTCTCCCGGGGGGCGGCCGCTCCCCCGGGGCCGGACGCACGGATCGGCGGCGTCAGGTGAGGCCCATCTCCCGGTTGCGCCGTCTGGCGGCGAAAAGCGCGGCCTTGTCGCGTGCGGCCTCGTCCCAGGCGGGCTCGCGCCAGGACAGCCGGGTTTCCCGGGCGGGGACCGCCCACACCGGGCTTATGCCCGCGCCGCCGACGGAGACGGCCGTTTCCTTCCCGGCAAGCCTGGCCTTGGGCGAGAACGAGGCCACGAAGGCGGCCGCATCGCGGATGGCCGCCTCGTCCCAGACCGCGCCGGGCAGGCGCCGGGCCAGGGCCAGGGGGCCGGGGTGGTCGCGAACCTTGAACACCAGGTCGTTTATGGCCAGGGCCGCCTCCAATCTGGCGTTGTCGGACTGGTTGCGGCCGATGGTCAGCCACAGGGGGCCCGCCCAGTATTGTCGGCCGATGTTGGCCAGTTCGAAATCCGTGGCCCCGGGTTCGGGATGGTGTACGAAGATCGGAAAATATCGCCTGACCGATTCCATCTCCGTGAGCATGCAGCCCCCGGCCGGGGTGGGGATCTCGGGCAGGCCCATGCGCCCGGCCAGTTCGAGCTGTTCCTTGCGGCTTCTGCCGCTCATGGCGTGCAGGCGTTCCCGGTCCACCAGGCCGCATTGCTCCATGGGGGTTTCGGGCAGGCGCTTGGCGCACAGCGGCCGCAACAGCACCTCCCGGGCAAAGGAGTCGCGGCGGATGACGTGCAGGGCGTCCAGGCGCTGGGACATGGGGCGCTGGCCCACCACCTCGCCCGTGGCCACAAGCTTGGCCCCATACTCCGGCAAAAGGGCCACGGCCCGGTCGAGCATGAAGATCTTGCAGTCGATGCAGGGATTGAGGAACTTGCCCAGGCCATGGGCCGGGCCGTCGGAAAGCATGCGCACGTAGTCCTGCCCCACGTCCAGGGCCAGGATGTCCAGGCCGAAGGCCTCGCGCCAGTGGACAAGACGCCCGGGTTTGCCGAAAAACGGGCTCACGAAGTGCACGCACAGGACGGACATGCCCTGGTCCATGAGGGTCCGCGCGGCCAGGACGCTGTCCAGGCCTCCGGAGAAAAGGGAAAGGGCGTCGTAGCGTTTCATATGCGTCGAGCCTAAAGCCTGGACGGACGGCTGGCAAGGGGCGCGGCGGCGGGGGCGTCCAGTCGGGCCGTCCGGACGCGATCCCGGCGCGAGGCGACCGGCTTGCCTGTCGTGCCAAGGGGTGCTATCCGATGTCCTTGCAAAACCAGCCCAACAATCATGTTTTGGTGAGCATCATGGCTTCATTTCTTGCCGTTGCGACATTTCGGCGCGTTTTGGCGGTCCTGGCGGTCCTGGCGATCTGTTTGCTTGGCTCGTCCCCGGCCGCCGCCGACACGCTCCCCGATCTGGGTCTGACCGACGAGGAAAAGGCCTTCATCGAGGCCCATCCGGTCATCACCTTCAGCGACTCCATCTGGGAGCCCCTGGCCATGGTGGAGAACGGGAAGTTTCAGGGCATCTTTCACGACTTCTACGAAATCGTTTCGGCCATGACCGGGTTGGCCTTCAAGTTCGAGGCCCAGGGGGACTCCCGGGACTTCGGCAAGGTCTTGGCGGCCCTTCGCGACAAGCGCATCGACATGATCGACGGCACGGGCCGGAGCGCCGAGCGGGAAAAATACGCCCTGTTCGCCGGTCCCTATTTGCGCTTCCCCCTGGCCATCGTCTCCCGGGACGATGTCATGGCCGGTTCCATGCTTGAGTTGCAGGGCAAGCGGGTGGCTGTGGCCAGCGGCTCCACGGCCTACGAATACGCCCGGGAGAACCATCCCGACCTGGATCTCCTGGTGGTGGAGGATCCCGCCGAGGCCCTGCTGGCCGTGGCCTCGGGGCAGGCTGCGGCCATGCTCGACAACCTGGCCGTGGTCACCTACGGCATCCGCAAGGCGGGACTCAGCAACCTCAAGGTCTCGGGCCTGACGGATTTCGCCTTCGACATCTACACCCTGGTGCGCGACGACATGCCGGAATTGGCCTCCATCCTGGACAAGGCCTTAAAGGCCGTTCCGGTGTGGGACAAGGCGGCCATCATGGCCAAGTGGCTGCCCCTGTACGCCTCGGGGCAGGCGGCGGCCCGGGCCGACGCGGCGGGCGGCGCCAAGGGCCTTGCGGGTACGGCCCCGGGTCCGGCCCCGGCGAAGGTGACCCTGAACCGCCGGGAACGCGAATACCTGCAAGGCAAGGGTGCGTTGCGCTATTGCGTGGACCCGGACTGGCCGCCCATTGAGCGGATCAGCGAGACCGGCCGGTACGAGGGCATGGCCGCCGACGTTCTGGCCCTTTTGTCCGAGCGGCTTGGGGTGGAGACCCGCCTGATTCCCACCTCCTCATGGTCCCAGACCTTGGAGACGGCCGAAAAAGGCGGTTGCGACTTCATCGCCGCCGCCGTGGAGACACCCGAACGACGCCGCGCCCTCGATTTTACCAGCCCCTATCTGCGCCTGCCCCTGGTGGTGGCCACCCGCGCCGACCATCCCTTCGTGGACGGGCCAAAGGCCCTGATGCGCGACCGGGTGGGCGTGGTCCGGGGCCATGCCACGGCGGCCATCCTGCGCTCCAGGTATCCGGGCCTGGACGTGGCGGACGTGCCCACCGAGACCGAGGGCCTGTCCCAGGTGGCCTCGGGGGAGCTTGGGGCCTTTGTGGACGTGCTTCCGGCCGTGGCCTACCGTCTGGACAAGGAGCGGCTGACGGGCCTTAAGATCGCGGGCCGTCTGGAAGACCATCTGGACCTGTCCCTGGCCGTGCCCCGGGGGAAAACAGAGGTGTTGTCCATCTTCCAGAAGGGCGTAAGCAGCCTGACCGCCGAGGAGCTGGACGCCATTTTCAAGAGATGGGTGGCCGTGCGCTTCGAGCATGGCTTCGACTACACCCTGGTGTGGCGGGTGGCGGCGGGCGCGGCCCTGGTCATCCTGCTCATCGTGTGGTGGAACCGCAAACTCACCCGCCTGAACCGGACCATCCGCCAGGCCCATGAAGAACTGTCCGCGCTTTTGGACAATTCCGGCCAGGGGTTTTTGTCGTTTGGGATCGATTGCCGGGTGCAGCCCCGCTTCAGCCACGAATGCCTGGACATGTTCGGTCGCGATCCCACAGACGAGCCCATCCAGTCCCTGCTTTTCCCGGACGATGCCCGGGCCTGCGGGGACTTCGCCAAAAATGTCGGCCGCATCCTGGCCGAGGACGACGATTTCCGGCGGTCCCTGTACCTGTCGCTGATGCCTGCGTCCATGCATCTGGGGGACCGCGACCTGGAAGTGGAATACCGGGTGTCCGGACCCGGGCGGCTGATGCTGATCTTAACCGACGTCACGAATGCCCGCCGCCTGGAGAGCGAGGTGGAGAAGGAGCGCGGGCGGCTGGCCAATGTGGTGGCCGTGGCCCGTGATCCGCGCGATTTTTTCCAGGTGGCGGACTCCTTCCGGGACTTCGCGTCCGGCTGCCGGTCCCCGGTCGCTCCGGTCGCTCCGGGCGAGACCCCGGAGGAGGCCTTGCGTCGCCTGTATCGCCGGGTGCATACCTTCAAGGGGCTGTTTCTGCTGTTCGGATGCCGCCGGGTGTCCGCCGCCCTGCACGATCTGGAGTCGCGGCTGTCGGGCCTGGACCCGGCCCGGATCACGGCGGCCGCCCTTGGCGGCGTGATGCGCCTGGAACCGGTGGTGGCGGAATTTGAAGCTGATCTGGCCCTTTTGCGCCAGACGCTTGGCGACGACTTTTTCAAGCGGCGCGGCGCCGTGTGCATCGGCGAGGAGGCGGCCCGGGAACTGGAGGGCCTGGCCGAGGGCCTGGCCGCCTCCCTTCCGGCCCCGGACCCGCGTCTGCATGCGCTTCTTGAACGGGCCCGGACCCTGCGGTATGTGGACATGCGGGAGCTGCTGGCCGTTCCCCTGGGAACCGCCGTCCAACTGGCCGAACGCCTGGGCAAGGCGGTGGCCGTGCCGCCGGTGTCCGGCCAGGCCGTACCCGTGGACCCGGACATTTTCGGCCCCCTGGCCCGGCGCATGGTGCATCTGGTGCGTAACGCCGTGGCTCATGGCGTCGAGCCCCCCCAGGAACGCCTCCGGCTTGGCAAGCCCGAGGCCGGGAGCGTGGCCGTGTCTGTGGAGAAAAAAGACGGCCTGCTGTGCCTGCGGGTGTCCGACGACGGGGCCGGGATTGATCCTGTGGCCGTGCGGGACAAGGCCGCCGCCCTGGGGATCGCCGGAAAGGAAGAACTCGCGGCCATGGACGCCGGCCAGGTGGTGCGCCTGGTGCTGGCCCAGGGCCTGAGCACCGCCTCCGGGGACGCCGAGGCCGCAGGGGCCGCCGGACGCGGCGTGGGGCTGGCCGCCGTGCTGGAGGCGGCCAAACGGCTTGGCGGGGATATGGACATCGAAAGCCGCCCCGGCCAGGGGACGACGTTTACCGTGCGTGTTCCGCTGTCAGTAACCGAGAAGGGAAAGGAGCAGTCATGAGCGCCCCCTCCGTGGACATCCATCGGCTCTTGCAGGCCCTCACCGTGCGCACGGTGGGTTTTCTGGGCGAGGAACTGGGCATCGAGGTCACGACCCAATCGCAGCACCTCGACGACGTGCAAAAGCTCGACCTCAAGCATCTGACCGCGATCATGAGCGCCACGGACAACATGAAGCTTTACCTGGCCTACAGCTTCGACGAATCGCTGATCATCAAGGCCTTCGAGATCTATTGCCAGGAATTGGACATCGCCGAGGACGAGCGCGAGACCTATGTCGAGGAGACCGCCGGAGACATCATCAACATCATCGTGGGCAACGCCCTGGCCGACCTGTCGGCCCAGGGCCGGGTCATCGGCCTGTCGCCGCCCATCGTGATCACCGAGGCCAAAAGCGTCATGCGCCACCGGGGGGCCAAGTTCGCCTCGGCCAGCCTGGCGACGGTTTTCGGGGGCCTGAATATCCATCTCATCGGCCCGGGAGAGCTTTTTGACGACACCCTCGACTACGTGGAGGCATAAACCATGAGACCGCTGACGATCATGGTGGTGGACGATTCCAATCTGACCATCAAAAAGATGGTCAAGATGATTGAGGATCTGGGGCACAAGGTGGTCCATGTGGCCTCAAACGGCCGCCAGGCCGCCGAGGACTATCCGCGCGTGAAGCCCGATCTGGTGACCATGGACATCACCATGCCGGACATGGACGGCATCGAGGCCACCAAGCGCATCATGGCCGTGGACGACAAGGCGGTCATCGTCATGGTCACCTCCCACGGCCAGGAGCAGATGGTCATGGACGCCATCGAGGCCGGGGCCAAGGGCTATGTCCTCAAACCCGTGAAGGTGGAAAAGCTGGCCGAACACCTCGACGCCGTGGCCGGGAAGTATCTGACATGAGCGGGAGCATGCTGGAGAGCAGCCTCCTGGAGACGCATTTCGACGTCATCCCCTTCGGCATCTATGTGGTGGACGTGGCCACCCTGAATCTGATCTTCGTCAACCGCCACTTCCGGGATCGCCTGGGCGATCTGGCCGGACGCAAGTGCCACGAGGCCATCTACGAATCCCCCCAGCCCTGTCTGTTCTGCAAAATCCGCAACCTGGTGGGGCGTGACGGCCTGCCAAGCGGCAAGACCTATATCTTCGAGCATTTCAACGACAAGGACGACCGCTGGTACCAGCTTCAGGAAAAGTCCATGAGCTGGCCCGACGGGAGGGTGGTCAAGTATTCCATCGCCGTGGACATCACAGAGCTCAAAGAGGTGCAGAACCGGCTGGCCGAGGCCCATGCCGAGCTGGCCCTGAAAAATCGCGAGCTGTCGCGGCAAAACGAGCTTTTGCAGGAAAACGTCCGCCTTCGCGAGCATGTGGACCGCATCGCCCGCCACGACCTGAAAACCCCGCTCAACGCCCTGATCGGCATTCCGCCCCTTTTGCCGGACTACGGCCTCAACGCGGAAGGGGTGAAGCTGGCGCACATGATGGAGGAGGCCGGGATCACCATGCTCAACATGATCAACCGGACCTTCGACCTGTACCGCCTGGAGACCGGCACCTACCATCTGCGGCCGGTGGAGGTGAACCTGGTGGCCGTGTCCCGCAAGGCCGCCCAGAACGTGACCGCCAATTCCTTTTTTGCGGATCGGCCGGTGCGGGTGCTTTTCCAGGGAGAGCCTGCGGCGGATGGCGACGCGCTGGTGATCCAGGGCGAGGAGCTTTTGTGCTACAGCATGCTCTCCAACCTGGTGAAAAACGCCGTGGAGGCCTCGCCCCCCGGGCAGGAGATCACGGTGTCCCTGGACCGGGAGGGGGCTGAGGCCGTGGTGGCCGTCACCAACGCCGGAGAGGTGCCCGAGGATATCCGGGGGCGCTTTTTCCAAAAATACGTCACCTCGGGCAAACGCGACGGCACGGGGCTTGGGGCCTATTCGGCCATGCTCGCGGTCACGGCCCACGGCGGCCATGCCGCCCTCGACGCCTCGCGGCCCGGGTTCACCACGGTTACGGTCTGGTTTCCCTTGCCCGCAACAGCCGCAGCCAACGAAGGGGGTGAGCCGCCGCAATGATCGAGAGCAGCCTGTTCGAGTCCCATTTCGATCTCATTCCCTTCGGCATCTATGCCGTGGATGTGACCACCTACGAGATTATTTTCAGCAACAAGCATTTTCGGGAGCTTTTCGGCGACCATGTGGGCAAGCCCTGCCACAAGACCCTCTACGACCTGGACAAGCCCTGCTCCTATTGCCGCATCCGGGAGCTGATCACCAAAGACGGCCTGCCCAACGGCAAAACCCTGGTTTTCGAGCACTTCAACGACGCCGCCGACGGCTGGTACCAACTCCAGGAACGGGCCATGAGCTGGCCCGACGGGAGGGTGGTCAAGTATTCCATCGCCGTGGACATTTCCGAACTCAAGGAGACCCAGAACCGGCTGGCCGAGGCCCACGCCCAACTGGCCCTCAAAAACAGGGAGCTGGGCCGTCTGTCGTCCACCGATCCCCTGACGGGTCTGGCCAACCGGCTGACCCTGGATCGCGTCCTGACCGAGGAGACCGCGCGCCAGGGGCGGCATGGCCGGGCCTTTTCGGTCATCATCAGCGACATCGATCATTTCAAGCTCATTAACGATCAGCATGGCCATGCCGAGGGCGACGCGGCGCTTCAGGCCGTGGCCGAGGCCCTGTCCGGATTGGTGCGGGGCACGGATGTGGTGGGGCGGTTTGGCGGGGAGGAGTTTTTGGTGGTGTGCCCGGAAACGAATCTGGCCGGGGCCGGACGGCTGGCCGAAAAGCTGCGCCGGGCGGTGGTTGCGCGGGAGTACGCTGCGGGCTCGAAGCTGACCATGAGCTTCGGGGTGGCGGAATCGCAGCCCGGCGAGCCGCCTTCGCGTCTGGTGAGCCGGGCCGATGCGGCCCTGTACCGGGCCAAGGCCCTGGGCCGGGACCGGGTGTGCCTGGCGGAAGGGAGCGGCTAAACGGCCCGGGCGTTTTCTCACGTTCAGCGTCGGCGCGTGTTTTGCCCCGGGGAAGAGAGAACGGAATTTCAGGCTGTTCGAACATGACAACCGGCGGTCCCTTTCATGAAAACACGCGTGGCCTTGTTGTACGTCCTCTGTGTCTCCCTGTGGGCCGGGATGGCCTGCGCCCAGAAGCTCGATCTCACCCCTGAAGAACAGGCCTTCGTTGCGGCCCACCCCGTCGTCACGTGGTCGGACGCCGACAGGCCGCCGCTGTCCATCGTGGAGAAAGGTCGCCACGACGGCATCCTCCATGACTATTACCGGCAGGTGGCCGGGCTCACCGGCATGGAGTTCCGCTTCACGCCCATGGGCGACGGCAGGGACATCCAGCCCGTGTTCGACGCCCTGGAAAAAAAGGACATCGACATGGTCGGCGGCTCGGGCATAACCCCGGGGCAGGCCGCCTACGCCCTTTTTTCCGGGCCTCTGTTCCATGTCCCCATGGGCCTCGCCTGTCTGGAGACCAGCCAGGGGAAGAGCCTGGAGGAGCTTTCGGGACGCCCTGTCGCGGTGGTCAGGGGCTCGTTGGCGGCGGAGTTCGCCCGCAGCGGCCATCCGGACATGAACCTGATCGTTGCGGACACCCCCCGCCAGGCCGTGGACATGGTGGTCACGGGCAAGGCGGCGGCCATGCTCGGCGACATGGCCGGGCTGACCCGGACCATCCGGGAAATGGGCCGCGACGGCATCCGCGTCCTGAGCCTTCCCGAGGACAGCTTCGAGGTCTATGCCCTGATCCGCGAGGATTGGCCCCTTTTGGCCTCCATCCTGGCCAAGGCCCAGGCCGCCATGCCGTCCGAGGCCATGCACGCCATGGAAGATGACTGGCTGCGCGCCGACGTTTCCGCAACCGGCGCGGCGCGCCTGAACCTCACGGCCGAGGAGAGGCGCTACGTCAGGGACAATCCCGTGTTCACCGCCTCCAACGAATCCAACTGGCCGCCCTTCAACTTCAATGTCAACGGCCTGCCCCAGGGCTATTCCGTGGACTACATGAACATGCTGGCCAGGATGGCCGGGCTCAAGGTCAGGTACGTGATCGGGCCTGAATGGGACGAGTTCGAGCACCGGCTGCAAGACGGAACCCTGGACGTCCTCATGAACATGGCCTCGACGCCGGAGCGGGAGGCCTATACGGATTTCACCCCCCCCTACGCCACCCTGGTTCACGGCATCGCCTCCCGGGACGGCAAGGGGGTTCCTCCGACCCTGGAAAGTCTGGCGGGACGCACCGTGGCCGTCTCCAAGGGGTTTTTCACGGAGAAAGTGCTTGCGGCCAACTACCCGGACATCAAGCTCCAGGCCCTGCCGGATGCCCTGAGCTGCCTGCAGGCGGTGGCCACGGGCGAGGCCGATGCGGCCATCGACAGCCTCCCGGTGCAGAACTACCTGATCCGCAAGCATTTCCTGCTCAATCTGCAGACCCGGGCCCTGGTGGACAACAGGCATTTCCCCACCGTCAACATCCGGTTCGGCGTGGGCAAAAACAAGCCCGTCCTGGCCCGCATCCTGTCCAAGGCCATGGCCACGGTGGGCGAACGGCAGATGTCCGAGCTGCGGCAAAAGTGGCTTGCCGCCGACCGGATGGACAAGGAATACATCCCTCTGACGCCGTCTGAGCAGGCGATGCTCTCCCGGTTGGGCGCGGTGCGCCTGTGCGTGCATCCCAACTGGAAGCCGTTTAGCAGCATCGACGAGCAGGGAAAGTTCGAGGGCATGGCCGCCGACTACGTCCGCCTGATGGCCGAGCGCATCGGCGTGGACCTGAAGCTTGTGCCCACGAAGACCTGGGAGCAAAGCCTGGACGGCCTGGCCGAGGGCATATGCGACATCATCCCGGCCATCCCCCCTACGGACGAACGCCGACAGTCCATGTCGTTCACCCGCCCCTACCTGACCTTTCCCGTGGTGGCGGCCACGCTGACGGACACCATGTTCGTGCCCGACATGGCCTCCCTGGCCGGAAAACGCATCGGCGCGGTGGCCGGGCAGGCCTGGACCGAGGATACCCTGCGCGACTATCCCGAGGTGGAGGTGGTCAGGACGCCAAGCGTGGAGGACGGGCTGCGGATGCTCCAACGCGGGGAGATCTTCGCCTTTGTGGATACCGTGGCCGCCATCAGCTACGCCATCGGCCAAGGCCGCTTCGACGACATCAAGATCGCGGGCAAGCTGGAAGGCGACCTGTCCCTGGCGGTCGGCGTCAGCCAGCAAAATCCCGACCTGGCCCAGGTCTTCGACATGGCCGTGGCCTCGCTGACCGAGAACGAGCGCCGCGACATCTTCTCCCGCTGGATATCCATCACCTTCGAGCACGGGTTCGACTACGAGCTGTTCTGGAAGATCCTGGCCGGGCTGGCCGTGGCCGTGGCGGCCATCGTCTTCTGGAACCGCAAGCTTGTGCGTCTGAATCGGGCCGTGACCCTGGCCAACGACAACCTGGGCCGGGCCCATGCCAAGATCTCCACCCTGCTCGATAACTCCGGCCAGGGGTTTCTTTCCTTTGCCGCCGACGGATTGGTCGAGCCCGAGCTGTCCAGGGAATGCGACCGCCTTTTCGGCAAACCGGCCGCCGGGTCGCCCATCCCGGCCCTCCTGTATCCTGCCGACGCCAAGGCCGGGGAGGTCTTCGGCCGAAACATCAGGCGCATCCTGACCCAGGAGGACGCCTTCAAGCGCGACCTGCTCCTGACGCTCATGCCCCGGCATTTCGTCCTTTCCGACATCCAGGTGGATGCGCAATACAGGATCCTGGAAGGCGGGCGGATCATGCTGGTGCTCACGGACGTGACCGACAAGCGCGCCCTGGAGGCCGAGGTGGAGCGGGAGCGCAGGCGTCTGGCCATGATCGTGGCGGCGGTGCGCGACAGGGACGACTTTTTAAGCGTCCTGGCCGACTACGAACGGTTCGTCCGGACCTGTGTGCGCGGCGAGCCCGCTCGTGACGCGGACGGCCCAGACGGTCCAGACGCCCCAGGCGGCTCCGGCGGCCCGGCCGATATGGACGATATGGACGACGGGGTCGGCGGCTATGGCCTGCCGACCCTCTACCGCCACGTCCACACCTTCAAGGGGCTTTTCCTGCAACTGGAGTTCAACCATTCTCCGCAGGCCCTGCATCGGCTGGAGACCGCCCTGGCCGCGCGGCTGGCCGCAGGGGGGCAGAGGTGGAATCAGGCCCGGCTGCAGGCCGCCTGGGAGGAATGCGGGTGCGAATCGGCCCTGGACGACGACCTGGGGATCATCCGGGCGGCCCTGGGCGAGGCGTTTTTCGAACAGGCCCGCCATATCCCGGCGCCCGTGCACCTGGTGGAACGCCTGGAAGGGCTGGCCGCCCGTCTGGCGGCCCGGGCCGGGGAGATCGGGCTTTCGGCCGGGGATGGCGCCCTTTTGCAGGAGGTGCGCCGCCTGCGGGAGCGGGATCTGCGCCACATGCTGGCGGCGTATCCCGAATCGGCCCGCAAGCTGGCCGAACGCTCGGGCAAGATCGTGCAGCCCTTTGCGGTGGAAGGCGATGCCGTCCGGGTTCCGCCGCAGACCTATGCCCCGTTTGTCTCCTCGCTGGTGCATGTCTTTCGCAACGCCGTGGTCCACGGCATTGAGGAGCCGGAGTTCCGCCTGGACGCGGGCAAACCCGAGGCCGGGCGCCTGGCCTGCCGGGTGACGGACCTGGGCGACAGGGTGCGGATCGTGGTGGAGGACGACGGCCGGGGCATCGGCGTCCAGGCCGTGCAGGACAAGGCCAGGGAGATGGGCGTCACCGCCACGGGGGACGCCCTCCAGGATCTGAACCTTGTTTTTGAACGCGGCATGACCACGCAAAAGGCCTCCGATGTCCTCTCCGGCAGGGGGGTCGGCCTGTTCGCCGTCAGGGAGCAGCTGGCGCGCCTGGGGGGAACGGCGCAGATCGTCTCGGTCCCGGGCCGGGGGACGACATTCACCTTCACGTTGCCCAAACATTGTTCCTCTGCGGAAACGACGGCATAGGCCCCGCCAGGACAAAACGCGCCCCGGGGCCGCTGGAGGATACCGCGCGTGCCTGCTCCGGGTGGTCCCGGGTGGTCCCGGGCGGTCCCGGGTTGGGGTTCGCCGTGAGCCCGACGCTTCAGCGTAGCCGCCACGCTGCATCCAGTATCGGCCCGGATGTCGCACTCAAGAAGCGTCTTGTCCTCCCGCTCCAGCCGCTCCAGCCTCTCCAGCCTCTCCATGTCCGTAGCGTTGCCCGCCCGCCCGGGGCGCATGACCGGCGCTTCGGCCGCCACCCTCACGCGGCAATCCCGCGAAGCGGTTAATGGAACAAGCTGGGCAGGTACATGGCGATGTCGGGGAAGACCATGACCAGCACAAGACCGATGGTCATGATGATGACCATGGGCACAATGGAGCTGTAGATGTCGCTCAAGGTCACGCCCTTGGGGGCCATGGCCTTCATGAGAAAGAGGTTGTAGCCAAACGGCGGCGTCATGTAGGCGATCTGGCAGGTGATGGTGTACAGTACGCCGTACCAGATGGGGTCGAACCCGAGCGCCTTCACCAGGGGGATGTACAAGGGGGCCACGATGACCAGCATGGCCGTGTCGTCTAAGAACATGCCCATGAACAGATAGGAAAGCTGCATGACGATGAGCACGCCCCAGGGACTCAGATCCCAGCCTTCGATAAAGAGCTTTTTGATGGCGTGCACCGCGCCCAGGCCGTCGAACACGGAGCTGAAGCACAGGGCGGCCATGATGATCCACATGAACATGCAGCTGACGCTTAACGTCTGCACCAGCACCACGTGCATGACCTTGGCCGTCAGCCGTTTTTTGAGCAGGGCCGCGATGGTGGCCACCAGGGCGCCCACGGCGGAGCTTTCCACCAGACTGGTGATGCCGGTCAGAAACGCGCCGGTCACGGAGAAGATGATGGCCAGGGGCAAAAGGCCCGCCCACAGGCTGCTCCATCTCTCGGCCGGGGTGATGGAGTCGCGTTCCTCCTTGGACAGGGCCGGGCCCATCTTGGGATTCATTTTACAGCGAATCACGATGTAGCCGATGAGCATGACCGCGAACATGATGGCCGGGCCTATGCCCGCCAACCACAGATCGCTCACGGGCTGACGGGCGATCATGCCGTAGAGCACCATGACCACGCTTGGCGGCATCATGATGCCAAGCGAGCTGCCCGCCTGGATGACGCCCGACACCATGCGCTTGTCGTACCCGCGTTTGAGCATTTCCGGCATGGCGATGGTGGCCCCGATGGCCATGCCCGCCACGCTTAAGCCGTTCATGGCCGCGATGGCCACCATCAGGACAACCGTGCCGATGGCCAGGCCCCCGGGCAACGGCCCCATCCACACATGGAACATGCGGTACAGGTCGTTGGCGATGCCGGATTCGGAAAGCATGTACCCCATGTAGATGAAAAGGGGCAGCGTGATCATGGGGAACCACTTCATGAGCGTGATGCTGGCGTTGAACGCCATCTGCGAACCGCCCGTGCCCCACAAAAACACGGCCGCCACCGCGCCGGTGAAGCCGATGGCCGCGAACACCCGCTGTCCGGTGAGCATGAGCATGCCCATGGACGCAAAAAGCAGGAGAGCGATGCTCTCGTGGGAAAGCTGAAACGTTATGTCAAACATGCCGTCGAATCCTTATAGGACGGCCTTGCCGCCAAGGCCGGGAAAAGAGGGGACAGACGCAGGCTGTGCCGCATCCGACGTCGTGTCCTCGAAATTCGGGCAAAAAAAACCCGCGACAACAATCCGGACGAACTGTCGTCTGAAAAAAATACCGGCGTATTTTCTACGAGGCGCGAGACTAGCGCGTGCTGCTTATTGCGTGGGCCGGGGCCAACTCCGGGGCCGCAATGCCGCCTCCGGTCATCACGTCCAGCAGGCTCTCCTCCTCCTGGGGCTCCAGGCTGCCATTCTCCACGATAAGGCGTTCGGGCACATCCACACCCAATAAAAGGCCACGCGAGCGGGCAAGCGCCTTGAAAAATTCAGAAAACGCCTGCAACATGGTCAAAAGAATGCCTACGCCCATGAGGATCTTCACCGGCGCCAGGGCCGGCGCCCAGGCGGAGTTGTTGTGCTGGTCGAATTCTATGGAATACCATGTGCTTGAAATACACCCGTAAAACAGCAGACCCAGGTACACGATAAGAAACGCCGAGGTGAAGACGTCCATCTTGGCCTGGTTTTTCCACTTCCAGCGGCCGTAGAACACGTCCATGCGCACATGGGAATTGACGAGAAGGGCGAATCCACCACCAAGGATGTAGTAGATCACCATGGTGAACTGGGCCATTTCCACGCCCCAGATGACAGGGGAATCGAAAAAGTATCTGGATATGGCAGAGTAGAGCAGAATCCCCATCATGACGAACACAAGATAAAGCGCCATGCGTCCCACCAGACGGTTCACGGCGTCCACATACTTGACAAACATCTTTATCCAATGAGGCATGGCGGCATCCTCCGCAGCGTTGTCACCTGTTGCGCCCGGGCCGGACCAGAAGCATCCGCGTTGATGGCGCGCCGCCGCCGAATAGCGGCGGCGCAAGGGCATCCGGAGGCGTCTTGTCCCCCCTCGCAGGGCGGGCGATTCCTCTCGGCAGGGGCGGTCCACCGTCGCCTGATGGGGGCGGCGCGTGGACAGACGAAAAATCCCACCCCGCAAGGTTGGCCTTAATACCGGTAGGGGCGGCCCGCCTTGACCATCTCCGCATTGTACTTCTTGAGAATATCCACGACCTTGGCGCAACGGGCGCTTTTTTTGGCCGTTTCGTCCCAGAACTTCTCGGCGGCGGCTTCCACGGTGGCCCATTCCGCATCGGGAATGACGGTCAGTTCCATTTTTCCGCCGGTGACGCGATAATGCGCCTCGCCCCACCAGTACCAGTGCTGGCGGAAGTAGTTGGAGCTGTCGCAGGTGAGCTTGAAAAGCGTCTTGAGGTGTTCAGGCACTTCCGCCCATTTCTTGCTGTTGGCGAAGTACGAGCCGATCCATGCCCCGCAGATGTTGTTGGTGAGGTAGTATTTGCACTGCTCGGCCCAGCCGGAGGTGTAGTCTTCGGTGATGCCCGACCAGCACACGCCGTCCAGTTCCCCGGTCTGCAGGGCCACCTGGATGTCTTCCCAGGGCAGGGTCACGGGCACCACGCCGAACTGGCTCATGAACTTGCCGCCCGTGGGGAAGGAGAACACGCGTTTCCCCTTGAGGTCTTCCAGGCTGCGGATGGGCTTGGTGGTGGCGAAGTTGCAGGGATCCCACGCGCCAGCCCCCAGCCATTCGATGCCCTCGATTTCCGAATAGGCCTGCTTCCATATGTCGTTTAAGCCCCAGTGCTCGAACAGGGCGGGCACGTCCAGGGAATAGCGGGTGGCGAAGGGAAAGTACGCGCCGAAAATGGCCACGTCGGCGGGGGAGGACATGGAGTCTTCATCGCACTGCGCCGCGTCGATGGTGCCGTTTTGCACCGCGCGAAACAGCTCGCTCGCAGGCACCAACTGGTCGGACGTGTACAGCTCGATGACCATTTCGCCGTTGGCGGCCTTGTTGAAGGCGTCAATCTGCGGCTTGATGACGTATTCGGCAAGCGAGGCGCCGGCATAGGTCTGCAAGCGCCATTTGATGGGATCCTTGGCGGCCTTGGCTTCGGTGGCCTTCATTCCGGCCATCGCGGTGACGGCCGCCGCAGCGCCAACTCCCGCTGTTTTTAAAAACTCACGCCTCTGCATGTGGAACCTCCTCAGGAAGACAAAAGAATTGTTTGTTCGCCGCGACAATCGATGTCTCCAAAAAACGCTTTCCCCGCCGTGTCGCTTCGACACAGCATGTGTACAAATCTGTTGGCATTTTCTGTGCCAGAACTGCGGGGTCTTTGTTTGTTGGCGTAATACGCCGAAATATAATATTTAAATCAGTATAAAAGGTGTGAATTCGTATTGCGGTTCCGTTGTGAAACGTCAGCAAATAATACAATTTTGTAGATTCATGGTACATTTTTGCAGGTTCCGTCCGGCAAAGTGGGCTGCGGGGGGACCGCATCCATGTGTCGCCCATTTTTTCCGAGGCGCCCGCTGCGTGGTCCGGGAACGTTTCCTCTCTCCCGGGGGGAGGGCCCGGGCCCTGGTTCAGGGAAAAATCCCAGGAAGGGGGATGGCGCGCGAAG
>Ga0209467_1000869_pt1 | contig 32542 bp, 30 predicted proteins | sample Higcelwee11metaG_FD_187175 | JGI IMG/M metagenome (GOLD analysis project Ga0209467, IMG submission 187175) | Freshwater pond sediment microbial communities from the University of Edinburgh, under environmental carbon perturbations - High... | ecosystem: Environmental > Aquatic > Freshwater >... | reverse complement strand
TCTCTTACAAAGGAGAACGCGATCATGGATGATGTTTTTACAGTTTATACGGCCAGTCAATACTGTAAAGTGTCCTCTCAAACCATCATCAACTGGGTCGATTCCGGATATATCACCGCGTACAGAACTCCCGGCGGCCATCGCCGCATCAGCCGCAAGGATCTGGAAGCCTTTATGACCAAACAGGGCATCCCCATTCCGGAAAAGGTCGTGGATGACACTCGTAGGCGGATTCTGGTGGTGGATGATGACCCGATCATTGTGGAGTCCATTGTCCAGTCCCTGGAAGAGGACGAACACGATTACGAGGTCATTTCCGCTTCCGACGGGTTCGAGGCTGGTCTCCAGGTCAATCATTTTAAGCCCCATCTCATGATTCTGGATATCATGATGCCGGATATCAAAGGCTATGAAGTGTGCCAGAAAATCAAAACCAACAGAGACACCAAAGACACGAAAATTATTGTGCTGTCCGCTTATCTGGATGAGGAAAAATTCAAACAGATGAAGGAAAACGGCGCGGATGTCTGTTTTTCAAAACCATTTCCCCTCTCCCAGTTAAAGGCCGAAGTCGCCCGTTTGCTTGAATCCTAACCTTTTGGCCCGGCGTCAGCCGGCAAGGAGACAGCAATGAAATTGAAAGAAGCCCTTGAACGCAAAAATTTTGTCGTCACCTCCGAAATCCAAGCCCCTGCGGATCAAGACCCCAAGGAACTCATTGAAAGTCTGAAAATGGTGCGGGGACGGGTGGACGGCGTTTCCCTTTCGGAAGGCGAATTCGAGGGGGTGGTGGGAGACACCATCAAAACCTGCGAAGTCCTGAAAGAGAACCGGTTCGAGTCCATCTATCAGACCACCACCCGGGACAAAAACCGTCTCCAGCTTCAGAAGGACTTGCTCGACGCAAGCGACGCGGGCATCGACAACCTTCTCGTATTTACGGAAGACTACCGCATCACCGGGGACAGCCTTCAAGAGATGATGTTTTTCCATGTGGACGCCGGAAAGTTGCAGTCCGTGCTGGAGCATATCCGGCAGGGCCGGACTGTGGAAGGCCAGGAACTTCGCAAGAGCGCCGAGTTCCTCATCGGGTCGGGCGTGGAATCTGGATGGGGAAAAAATGTCCCGGATCTTGAAATGAAGGAAATGGAGGAAATGACCCGCATCGGCACCGGGTATTTTCTGACCACGCCAATCTTTGACCTGGAGCGGTTTGAAAAATTTTTAAACCGGACCCAGACCTTCGGCGTGCCGGTGATCGCGGAAGTAATGATTCTTCGCACTGCGGGAATGGCCCGGTTTTTAAACCGGCATCTCAAATCCGGCCTGGTGCCCGAATGGATGATCCAGAAGATAGCCAAGTCCGTGGACAAGGAAAAAGCCAGCATCGAACTCTTCGCGGACACCGTCAAGGGCCTGAAACATCTCTGCCAGGGTGTCCATATTATTACCATCGGGGGTGAGGACAAGCTCAAAAACTATCTCGACGCTGCCGAGCTCAAATAAAAAATTACGAATTACGAATAAAAAATTACGAATTGCGGAATAAGGGAGCTTAAAAATGGATGATTTCATCAATTCGTCATTCGTAATTCCATACAAACAGGGGGCTGATTGTGGAAAGCATTGTTTTGACGATCAACGGTCAAAAAGTTACCTGTCCTGCCGGTGTCAGCGTGCTGAACGCTGCGGATCAGCATGGCATCAAGATCCCGACCCTTTGTTATCATCCTGATTTAAAGCCACACGGGGCCTGCCGGATGTGTCTGGTGGAGGACGAGGCCACCGGCCGGATTATGGCCTCGTGCGTGACCCCGGCGGCTTCCGGCATGTCGGTCCTCACCCATTCCCCGCGCATTTTAAACCATCGCCGCAATATTGTCCGGCTTATGATGGCCGAACACCCGGAATCCTGCATCGTCTGCAACAAGGGCAACCGGTGCGAACTGCGGAAAATCGCCGCCGAATTAGGGGTGGGCGAAAGCGGCCTCTATCCCATGCCCAACCCTATCCCCTTTGAGCAGATTAACCCGTTTATTACAAGGGATCTCACCAAATGCATTCTCTGCGGGAAATGCATCCGTGCGGACCATGATCTGGTGGTCACCGGCGCCATTGAATACAATAACCGGGGGTTCCGTTCCCGGCCCGCCACCCTGCATGAAAAACCCCTGGAAGATTCCATCTGCACCTTTTGCGGTACCTGTGTGTCCATCTGTCCGACGGGTGCGCTTTCCGCCAAAAACACGCGATATGCGGGAACGCCGGAGCGGGAAACCGATTCCATTTGCGGATTTTGCGGGGCCGGGTGCAGCCTGACCATCGGCACGGCGGGGGGCGCGCCCGGCCAGAGCGTGGTGGATGTGAATCCTTCCAAACGAAAGGTGTCCGTCAATGGCGCGACTTTGTGTATGCGCGGCCATTTCGCGGGTGATTTTTTGAACACCTCGGACCGCCTTATCCGGCCCCTCGTGCGGAATCCGGACCCGTTCTCAAGGGAAACCCATCTTCCGGCGGATTGGGACGCGGCTTTGACACTGGTGGCAACCCGGTTGTCGGATGTGCGTCGGACCTATGGCCCCGAAGGCCTCGCCTTTATCGGGTCATCCAAGTGTTCCAACGAGGAAAATTACCTGTTTCAGAAAATCGCAAGGGACATCATCGGCACCTCCCATGTCATGAGCGCCGGATGGGGATTCGGGCAGCGGCTTCTGGCGCGGATTGACGAAAAAACATTGGGTTCCGTCCGGGTGTCGCCGCTCTCGGACCTGGAAAACGCCGAGGTCATCGTGGCCGTGAACGCGGATCCGGAAAATACCGTGCCTGTGGCCGGGTATCATATTAAACGGGCCGTCCGCAAAGGCGCGAACCTCATTGCGGTGGATGCGGCGCGGAGTGATCTGGCTCGGCGGGCAACCTTCTGGGTACAACCCGGGCTTGCCGGGACCGCAGTTGTCCTTCAGTCTCTGGCAAGGGCGCTGGTTGCAAAGGACCACTATCAGGGGCAGTTTGTGGCCCAGTTTTGTTCGGGGTTTGAGGAATTTAGCGAATCTCTGACAAATTCCCCCAAGAACCCGGCGGCCAGTGTTTTGCATTCCTCTGTCCAGGCTGCGGCGGATCTGATCAACGGAAAAACCGTTGCTTTCGCGATGCCCGCCAATCTCCTGGACTTTTCGGACGGTGAGGAAACCCTAAACGCCATCCTGAACCTGTGTTTTCTGACAGGCTGCCTTAAACCGAAAAGTTCCGGCTTGTATGTCCTGAACACGGAAAACAATCTGGCGGGTGCGCTGGACATGGGGACTGCCCCAAACTTTCTGCCCGGCCGCGTCAAAATTACCGATGCCGAGAGCCGGGGAATGGATATGGGGGAATTGGTTTCGGCAATGGAAACCGGCCGGATCAAGGCCGCTTATGTCATGGGTGAAAATTTGCTGAGATGCCTGCCCCAGCAGGATCGGGTGGCGGCGGCCCTGAAGAATCTTGAATTTCTGGTGGTCCAGGATATTGTCCGCAACCGTACCACGGAAATGGCGGACGTTATTCTGCCCGGCGCTGCGGTTTATGAAAAAAACGGGTCATTCACCAATATGGAAGGCCGGATTCAGACCTTTTCGCCGGCGGCATCTCCTCCTGGAGAGGCGCGGCCGGATTGGGAAATTCTGGGCCAGCTTGTCCGGGCCATGGGATATCCCGAACAATACCAAAGCATTGAAAAAATACGGAAAGAAATCCGTCAGGCGGTGCCCATGTATCAGGGATTGGGAAACCACTACCAGGAATGGGTGCGCAACCGCGAGACCGGGAACCCGTTCATCTGCGGCGATGCCCGGTTTTCCTTTTTTCCGCCATCCGGATTAAAGACGCCTTCCCCCGATCCCGCCTATCCAATGCTCGCCCATATTGCTCCCGTCCGTTATCACCTGGGTTCCGGCACACGGACAAGCCGGTCCGAGCGGATCCGGGCCTGGGGTCAGGCAGGGGAAGTTGAACTTCCAACAGCCGCCTTCCAGTCCCTGGGCGGCAACGGTTCAGGCAAGGTCCGGGTGACCTCCCGTTTCGGCAGTATTGAACGGACGTTTCGGGAGAACCGGAATCTGCCGGAAGACCAGGTGATCATTCCCATGGGCGTGAACGGCAATGATGCAGCCAATCTTGCGGACCTCACCGGCGGTTGGACCCTTGCTTGGGTTTGTGTTGAAAAAATAGGATAGGTTTTAAGATTTAAGATTTAAGCGGTTATTCTTTTTAGCTTAAAACTGTATGCTTAAAACTTAATACTTAGAAAGGAACGACATGGAACCGAATCCTAACCCGAATCCCATTGACTGGACGAAAGTAAGCGCCATTATCGAGGAGCACCGAACCCGGAAGTGGAGTCTGATCCCCTTGCTCCAGGCCGTTCAGGAGGCTGTCGGCTACATTCCCCCGGAAACCATTGAACCCATTGCCGATGCGCTCCACATGGCGCCCGCGGAAGTCCAGGGAGTCGTCACTTTTTATGCGGGGTTCTCCTTAAAGCCCAAGGGCAAATGCGTACTCAAGGTGTGCCGGGGCACGGCCTGCCATGTCAAGGGCAGCCGAAGCATCCTCCGGCATGTCAAAAACGAATTGCAGCTTGAGGAAGGGGAGACGAGCCAGGACTATCAGTTCACCCTTGAAACCGTGGCCTGTCTGGGCGCGTGTTTTCTGGCCCCCACCATGATGGTGAACCGGGATTATTATGGCAAGCTCAATCCCGCCAAGGTCACCACCGTTCTGGGGCAATACCGAAAAAACAGGGAGGATGATTGATTCATGAAAAAACTCTCATCCATCGGACAGCTCGAATGGCTCCGCAACCAGATTCTGGCCGAAACAAACAAGGGGAAAACCCAGGTTCATGTGTGCATGACCGGATGCCGGGCTTATGGGGCAGCTCAGGTGTACGAGGCCATTGCCTCGGAAATTGCAAAACAGGGACTTGATCGAGAGGTGGAAGTCCGCTCCACCGGGTGCCACGGGTTTTGCGCCAAAGCGCCGGTCATCGCCATTGAACCCCTGGGTGTCCAGTATCAGGAGGTCAGCCCGGAAGACGCCGCTGAGATCGTGGACAAAACATTAAAAAAGAACCAGTTGATTGAGCATTTGGCCTACCGGGAGCCTAAAACCGGAAAGCCCATCTATTACCGCAACCAGATACCGTTTTACATGAAACAGGAGCGACGGGTTCTGGCTAACTGCGGGCGCATCGATCCCACCAAAATAGAGCATTACATCGCCGCCGGCGGATACAAGGCCCTGTCCAAGGCGTTAAGCGGCATGACGCCGGAAGCGGTGATCGAGGAGATGAAGGCGTCCAAACTCCGGGGAAGGGGAGGGGCCGGTTTCCCCACGGGCCTGAAATGGGGGTTTGCCCGTCAGACCCAGTCTTTCCCCAAATACGTGATCTGCAACGCGGATGAGGGCGATCCCGGTGCATTCATGGACCGGGCCATTCTGGAAGGCGACCCCCATGCGGTGATTGAAGGCATGCTCCTGGGGGCTTACGCCATGGGCGCGGAATACGGCATTATCTACGTGCGGGAGGAATATCCCATTGCCGTGGAGCATCTCAATATCGCCATTGCCCAGACCGAAGAAATGGGGCTGAGCGGTGAAAATATCCTGGGCACCGGGTTTAATTTTCATCTGTCCCTGAAAATGGGGGCCGGGGCTTTTGTGTGCGGCGAGGAAACCGCCCTCATGGCGAGCATCGAGGGAAAGCGCGGCATGCCGCGTCCCCGTCCGCCCTTTCCGGCCCAGGCCGGGCTGGACGCCAAGCCCACCAATATCAACAATGTGGAAACGCTCGCCAACGTGCCGCTGATCATTAAAAACGGGTCCGGGTGGTACACCGAGGTGGGCACGGAAAACAGCCGGGGCACCAAGATTTTTTCCCTGGCCGGCAAGGTTAACAACACCGGGCTGGTGGAGGTTCCCATCGGCGCCACCATCCGGGAAGTGGTGTTTGAGATCGGCGGCGGCATTCCCAAGGGACGGAAATTCAAGGCCGTGCAGATGGGCGGTCCGGCGGGCGGCTGTGTGCCGGCCCAGTTCATGAACCTGCCCATTGATTATGACACCATCCAGCGTATCGGGGCCATCATGGGCTCCGGCGGCATGGTGGTGATGGATGAAAACAACTGCATGGTGGAAATCGCCCGGTTTTTTTTGAGCTTCACCCAGTCCGAGTCCTGCGGCAAATGTGCGCCCTGCCGTTTGGGCACCACCCAGATGCTGGAAATCCTCACCCGGATCACCCAGGGCAGGGGAAAACTGTCGGATATCGACACCATACGGCGCATCGGCGAAACCATGGCCGAGGCCTCCCTGTGCGGTCTTGGCCAGGCTTGCCCAAAGCCCGCCCTGTCCACCCTGCGGTATTTTGAAAAGGAATATCTCGATCATATCAACGAGCACCGCTGCGCGGGCGCGGTCTGTGACTCCATGGTGATCTCGGCCTGCCAGCACGCCTGTCCGGCGGGCATCGACGTTCCCAATTACGTGGCGGCAATCGCCGCAGGCAATTACCAACAGTCGGTGGAGATCATCCGGGAGCGCAATCCGTTTCCTGCGGTGTGCGGCCGGATCTGCATTCATCCCTGCGAATTCAAATGCCGCCGGGGCGAACTGGATGAGCCCGTGGCCATCCGGGCACTGAAACGATTTGCCTCCGACTGGTACTTCGAAAATATGGGAACAGAACGGGAACCCTTTCCCGTGACCCGGCCTGAAAAGGTGGCGGTGGTGGGGGCCGGCCCGGCGGGGCTCACCTGCGCCTATTATCTGGCCAAAATGGGATATGCCGCCACCGTGTTCGAGGCCCAGAAAGTGGCCGGCGGCATGCTGGGCATAACGGTTCCGGAGTTCCGGCTGCCCCGGCAGGTAATTGAGGAGGAGATCCGCTATATTGAAAATTCCGGCGTGAAAATCCGCTACAATTCCCCCATTGACGCCAATCATACCTTAAATGACCTGATGAAGGAAGGGTTCAATGCCGTGTTCATCGCGTCCGGTGCCCAGGCCAGCAAGCGGATCGGGATTCCCGGAGAAGACGAGGGCACGGAAGGCCTGTTCTATGGATTGCGGTTTTTAAGCGATATCCGGACCGGCGCTGCGGTTGGGCTTTCCGGAAAAACCATTATCATCGGCGGCGGCAATGTGGCCATGGACGTGGCCCGAACCGCGCTTCGGGCCGGATCCGGGGATGTTCAGATATTCTGTCTGGAAAGCCGGGATGAAATGCCGGCCTGGGAAAAAGACATCGAAGAGGCCCTGGAAGAGGGCATTATCATCAATCCTTCCTGGTCCCCCACGCAGATTTTCAATGAAAACGGCAAAATCAAGGGCATCCAGTTTACCAAATGCGTGTCGGTCTTTGACCAGCAGGGTAAATTCAACCCTGCCTGCGATCTTGATGACACCCAGTACCTGGATGCCGACAACATCATTATCTCCATCGGCCAGGCCCCGGACATGTCGTTTCTGCCGGAAGACAGCCAGTTGGAGCGGGCCTTGTGGGGCAGTCTGGTGGTGGATGAAAACACCCTGTCCACCAATGTGCCGGGGGTGTTTGCAGGCGGCGATTTCACCACCGGCCCGACCTTCGTGATCCGGGCCATTGCTTCCGGCCGCCGGGCCGCGCTCGCCATTGACAAATTTCTCTCCGGCGACAAGTCCCGCATCCATATCCCGGATGAAAAATCCGAAATGGAGCAGGACACGGGCCTTGCCCTGGAAGCGGAATCCTCCGAGGCCCAGCCACGGGTCGCGGTTCAGATGGAAAAGCCACGGGAACGCGTGAAGGATTTCCGTGAAGTGGAAAGGGGATTTTCGGCAGAAGAGGCGCATTTTGAAGCCAGGCGCTGTTTGAGGTGCGATTTGGAAAAAAAGGAGAGCAGACCATGATCCGGTCCATTACCCAGATAAAACCCCTGGAAGAAATTGAACGCCTGCTGGATGATTTTGGCAGGGTGTTCATCGTCGGCTGCGGCACCTGCGCAACCCTGACGCGAACCGGCGGAACCCCCGAAGTGGAAGCCATGAAAGGGCAATTGTCGGAAAAAGGCAAGGTGATTACCGGAACCATTGTCGTGCCCGTGGCCTGCGACCACTTGACCGCCGATATCTTGAACGACATCGCCACGTCCTTGAAACAGGCCGATGCGGTCCTTGTCATGTCCTGCGCCTACGGGGTACAGACCATCGCCCACCAGACCGGCAAAAACGTGATTCCGGCCCTGGACACGCTGTTTATTGGCCGGGAAACCGGCGCGGGTGAATTCAATGAAGCCTGCAAACAGTGCGGCGCCTGCATCATCGGCGAAACCGGCGGCATTTGCCCGGTGACCGCCTGCCACAAGGGACTGGTCAATGGGCCCTGCGGCGGCACCAACAACGGCAAATGCGAAATCGATTCCGAAAAGGACTGCGCATGGACCGCCATCTACAACCGCCTGAATGCGCTCGGACGCCTGGACGCCATGCGAAAATATCAGAAACCCCGGAACCACCTGGGGGAACCCAGCCCGGGTAAATTCCGGATTCCGGCGTAATGATTGTCCATGAGATAACTAACCGTGAAGATATTAATATCGAAATTATGAATTATGAATGACGAATTACGAATGAAGGATTTAAAAATGATTTTTTATCCTCAATTCGTCATTCGTAATTAAAAATTCATAATTTATCAAACGTTGATTCATGAAAGGAAACAGCCATGCCTTCCGCATTTAAAAAAGCCCTGGATTCCGGCAAATTTATCGTGACCTGCGAGGCTGCGCCGTCCAAAGGCACGAACCTTGAAAATATGAAACACCATATTGACCTGTTAAAGGACAAGGTGGACGCCATGAACGTGACGGACCACCAGAGTTCCGTCATGCGCTATCCGTCCCTGGGCGGCGCGATCCTGGTCAAGGAGCTGGGTGGCGAGCCCATTCTTCAGATGACCTGCCGGGACCGGAACCGTCTGGCCCTTCAGGCGGACCTCTTGTTTGCTTCCAGCCGGGGGGTCAATAATGTGCTGTGTCTGACCGGCGATTCCGTCATGCTCGGGGACCACAAACAGGCCAAGCCAGTGTTTGACTTGGATTCCAGCCAGCTTGTAGCCGCGGTCCGAACCCTGGAAAAAGGCAAGGATATGGCGGGCAACGAACTGGACGGCGGCGTAAGATTTTGCGTGGGGGCCATCGTCACCCCGGAAGCCAATCCCCTGGAGCCCCAGCTCATCAAGTTCGAGAAAAAGCTCGAAGCCGGCGCGGAATTTATCCAGACCCAGGCGGTCTATGACATGGAGAATTTCAAGAAATTCATGGTCTACGCAAGGCAGTTTCCGGTGAAAATTCTGGCCGGCATCATCCTGCTCACCTCCGCGCCCATGGCCCGGTTCATGAACAAAAACGTGGCCGGGGTCCGGGTGCCGGAAGAGCTGATTGATGAAATGGCCTCGGCCCCCAAGGGCGGAGCCCTCAACAAGGGCATTGAAATCGCGGGCCGCATGATCCGACGGATCAAGGAAGAAAAAATCTGCGACGGCGTCCATATCATGGCCATCGGCAAGGAGGAAAAGGTGGTGGACATCATGCAGGCGGCGGGGCTGATATGATAATTACGAATGATGAATCCCGACTTGCCGTTCAAGCGGCAAGTCGCCTTCAAGAGTTCGGGTGAGCGATGACATCCTCAAACCGAATGATCACATCCGCGCAAGCCGCCCGCCGAGTTCCCATATCCTCCAGCTATTCCTTGAGATCTTTAAGATATCCGTAATGCTCTTTCCGGCACTCAGGGCACAGGCTGTGGGAAAATTCAACTTCGGAATGATCCCGGATATAGACTTCAATGGGCACCCACTGGTCTTCCACCCGGATTTTTTTGCAGAATGAACACACCGGCAGAATGCCTTCCAGGTATCGAATTCGCTGCATCATCCGGTTTGTCTTTGTCAAAACCAATACGGCCAGCGCCGCCACCAGAAATGTTTCAAACAGGCTTTCCTTGTAATTGATGGGCGTGGCCTCTCCTCCGAATAGAACGAAAGGAATATCCAGAATTTCATTCAGCCAGAGAATGATAATGACGACGAAAAACCCACTGAGCTCAAAACCCATTATTTTTTTTGAAAATTCTTCTTTGGTCATGGTTTCTCCATGTTGAGCGGAAGGATACGCAACGGCTTCAATCCTGCATATTCAGCGCATCTCCGCTGGGAATGCCAAGTTCCCTGGCCCGCAGCACCCGGCGAAGCAGTTTGCCGCTCCGGGTTTTGGGGAGCTTGTCTAAAAAAACAATCTCGTTGATGAGAATGTCGGGGGCCAGGTTGCCTTTCAGAAAGGTTTTGATTTCGTAGTTGAGGCGGGAAGAGGGGATATATCCTTTTTTAAGGGTGACAAACGCCTTGAGATAGGACAGTCCCTTGCCGGGTTCGCTGCCTTTGGAGATCACTGCGGCTTCGTAAACCGAGGGATGCACGCACAGCACTTGTTCGATTTCAAAAGGGCCGATAAGCCGGTTTCCGCCTGCTTTCAGGAGATCGTCGTTCCTGCCCTGGTGGTAAAAATACCCTTCCTCGTCCTCCACGGCGATGTCGCCGGTGACAAACCAGCCCTGTTCGGTAAAATAGCCCATAAACCGTTCATTGTCCTGCCACAGACCACCGGTCAACCCCGGCCAGGGGGCTTTCAAGGCCAGTTCGCCAAGGGAGAGGGCTGGAAGGGGCAGGCCCTGCTCATCCAGAATGGCGGCTTCAATGCCGGGCAGGGGTTTGCCGATGGCACCGGGTTTGATGTCATTGCAGGGAAGATTGGCGATGCAGATGATGCCGGTTTCCGACATCCACCAGGTGTCATGGGGCCAGCATCGAAGGTGTTTTTCCACCCAGTAGAACAGTTCCGGCACCAGAGGCGCGCCCACGGTGGCGATATGCTTTAACGCAGAAAGATCGTACCGGGTGGACAGGTCGTCCCCGGCTTCCATGAGATCCCGGATGATTTTCGGGGTGGTGTACCACACCGAAATCCGGAATTTTTCCAAACTCCAGTACCAGTTGGCGGCGGTGAAGGGGTCTCCCTGAACAAAGGAAGTCACCCCGCACAACCAGGGAGCGAATGCGCCGTAAACCGTGCCGGTGATCCACGCCGGGTCCGCGTCCGTCCATAAAATCGTGTCGGGCTTCAGATCAAGGGTCCACATTGCCGATGCCTTGATGCCGGTCATTTCACTGTGGGTATGGATGACGCCTTTGGGCGGCCGGGTGGAGCCGGAGGTATAAATCAGATAGAGAGGGGCGTCGCCGGGCAGCAATACAGGCTCGAAATCCGTTTGCATTCGCTCCGGAAGGCCGGTAATGACTTTTTCATTGGCGAACAGGCCGGGGGCGGGTCCGTGCGTCAATAGGATATGCTGCATCCGGCCCGCGCATTCATGGGATATTTTTTCCGCCAGATCCGGTAATGTGAGAATGCCTTTGGGGGTCGCGTTTTCAAACCGTGATTCCAGTTCATAAAAACTGGAGCTGGAAAACACCGGGCAGAAAATAACACCCATGCGGGCGCAGGCAGCCATGGCGAAAAAAACTTCAGGGCAGGGCGGCAGGAGAAGAATGAGCCGGTCTCCGGAGTTGAACCCCTGGGATTGAAACATGTTCGCCCATTGACACGATTTATTTTTTATCTGGCCGTAAGTGAATGTCTCTGTTTTGCCTGATTTTGAAAAGATCAGGGCCGGGTGGGCGGAAATAGACGGATCATCGGCCCACCGGTCAATGGATTCTTTAATAATGTTCATCCGGCCAGTGCCTGCCCAGGAAAAGTCACGATCCATATCCGACCACTTAAAACGGGTGCGGAATTCATCATAGGCGCAGATGCCGAAGGTTTCTCCCCTGCAAGGTATGCGGGCTTTAATCATGAAATATTCCATAAGGCGCGTGAATGGAACGGACGCGGTCCACCAGATTAAGAACCGCGTCGCTCGGCGTTATTTCAGGCATTGGGGTCGGGCCGTCGATGAGCTCGATTAGCACGGCTTGGACCGAATCGGTCAGGGCCCGCTGATGATAACCGCCTTCAAGGGCGAAAAACAGGGGCGGATCACCCGCCGGATGCCTCAGTGTCATGAGGAGCCGGGTGATGCCAGCGTATGCCGCCGCCGTGAGCCGGGACCGGCCAATGGGGTCATCACTATGCGCGTCGAACCCGGCGGCCACCATAATTAGCCTGGGCTGATAGCCGTTGATGAGGGGCTGGAGAATTTCCCGGTAAAGATAGATCATGTCGTCATCGGTCATTTCCCGAAAGATGGGCACGTTGACCGTGTATCCGAGAGCATTTTCCCCGCCTGTTTCTTCCATAGACCCGGTATAGGGAAAAAGCAGGGGGTCATGGGTGGAAAAATACAGAACTTCCGGCGAGTCATAAAAAATATCATGAATGCCGTTGCCGTGATGAATATCCCAGTCGATCACAAGAATCCGGCCAAGGTCATATCGGTCCAGGGCGTATTTTGCCGCGATGGCAATATTGTTGAAGAGGCAGAACCCCGATGCCCGGGTAGGTTCCGCATGGTGGCCGGGCGGCCGCACCAGGGCGAAAAATGCGTCGCAGATCCCGGACATGAGGCTGTCAACGCCTTTAATGCATGCGCCAGCCGCCAGCCAGGCCGACTTATAGCTGTCCGCGCTGATGGGCGTGTCCGGCGCAAGGCTTGTGATGCGATGATCGGCGGTTTTCAGTATCCGCTTGATATAGGCGGGAGAATGAATCCGCTCCATTTGTTCCAGTGTCGCAGGTTCAGAGGGAATGGAGATGAGCCGGTCCGTGAAGTATCGGTCCATGAAATGCCGGTCCAGCATCCGGTATATCGCCTCCAGACGATTGGGGTGTTCCGGATGAAAATGGCCGGTTTTGTGTTCCAGAAACCGCTCATCCCGGGCAATGCCGACTTTTAGGCCCATAAGGTGTTGGCCTTTTGCAGTTATGGACTAATCAATTTAATGCGTGGAAAATAGGTTTTGTATCTCGCTGTGTCTCTCATGATTAAATCAAATGAGGAAACAGCAGCGTGTGCACCGATAAAGAAATCTGGTAAAGTTGAGTTGTGAATGCCTTTATTTCTTCGATAATACAATAATACTTTTCCGGCTAAAAAAAGAGCCTCACGAGGGATTTCCAATACTTTCACCCCTACTTGTTCAATAGCAGTTTCAACCTCCTCTATTTTATTAAATCCAATTGATATTTCAGTATAAACAATTGAATTTATAAATAGAGTATTTCTCTGACCATACTTGCCCAACGTGCTTTCAGACCAGTCAGCCCATTTGGGGTCATCAGTGAATAAGTCAAGCAAAACGCATGAATCCACAAAGACGCCATTCATTGTTTCTCTCTTGTCAGATTCATGATTTCATCCGTGGACATGCTCGCAGTTGCAATTCCCCGCAATTTGGCGAATTTGGTTGTTGGTTTGCCTTTTGATGCTTTGACGATATAAAACCTGCCATTGTCTTCTTGAAACTCAACCTCTGTTTCCGGGACAATCCCTAAAATCTCTCTGACATTTCTGGGGATCGTTACTTGACCTTTTGTAGTTACACGCATATTTAACCTCCTTAGGATGTAATACCATTATAGTATTACATCCAATTTCGTGCAACCATTTTTACAGCAAACATTCTTGATGCATGGAAAACTTTCCAAGGGTTTTCAACAAATCCTCTTACATCGCCGACACATCTTCCCGCCGATCAATCAGGGTGGTGATGACGGACTCATCGGCAATGGTGGAGGTGTCGCCCAGTTCGTCCAGTTTTCCCGCCGCGATTTTCTTCAAAATCCGCCGCATGATTTTGCCGCTCCGGGTCTTGGGCAGGCCTTCGGTGAACTGAATCACATCAATGGTGGCGATGGGTCCGATTTCCTTCCTGACCTGGGCCACCAGTTCTTTTTTGAGATCAGCAGACGGGGTCACGCCGCTTTTCAATATCACAAACGCGTAAATCCCTTGTCCTTTGATGGAATGGGGGAAGCCCACCACGGCGGCTTCCGCCACCTGTCGGTGCAGCACCAGGGCGGATTCCACTTCCGCCGTGCCCAGCCGGTGGCCGGATACATTGATGACGTCGTCAATGCGGCCGATAATCCAGAAATACCCGTCTTCGTCCTTTCGCGCCCCGTCGCCCGTGAAATACATGCCTTTCGCCTGGCTGAAATACGTGTCCCGGAACCGTTCATGGTCGCCATACACGGTTCGGGCCATGCCCGGCCACGGCTTTCGGATGCACAGCAGCCCTTCTTCATTGGGGAATTTCACTTCTACGCCGGTATCGTCCAGAATGACGGGGTCCACCCCGAAAAAGGGGAACGAACAGGAACCGGGCTTGATGGGGGCCACGCCGGGCAGCGGCGTCATCATGTGGCCGCCGGTTTCCGTTTGCCACCAGGTGTCGATGATGGGGCACCAGTCACGGCCCACATAATGATAATACCACCGCCACGCTTCCGGGTTGATGGGCTCGCCCACAGTGCCCAGAAGTTTCAGGCAGGAGATATCGTGTTTTTCCACATGGGCCGGGCCTTCCTTGGCCAGAGCCCTTATGGCGGTGGGCGCGGTATAGAATTTATCCACCTTGTATTTGTTCACAATGCTCCAGAACCGGCCGAAATCCGGATAGCTCGGCACCCCTTCGAACATCACGCTGGAAAACCCGTTGATGAGCGGGCCGTAAACGATATAGCTGTGTCCGGTGATCCACCCGATATCCGCGGTACACCAGAAGAGCTCATCTTTTTTGAGATCAAACGTGAGTTCGTTGGTGATGGCCGCATACAGCAGATAACCGCCGTGGGTATGGACCACGCCCTTGGGTTTGCCGGTGCTGCCGCTGGTGTAGAGGATAAAGAGCGGGTCTTCGGCGTCCATGCTTTCGGGCTTGACGTATGAGGGAAGGGTCGGGTCAGCCGCTGCTTCATGCCACCAGATTTCTTTCGGCGCGCTTAAGGCAATATCAGCGCAAGTATGTTTGACCACCACCACGGTCTGGACATTGGGGCAGGATTTCAGGGCCGCATCCACGTTATTTTTCAAAGGAACGGGTTTGCCACCCCGGTATCCGCCGTCCGCTGTAATCACAAGTTTGGCGTTGCTGTCCTTGATGCGGTTGGCGATGGCTTCCGCAGAGAAGCCACCGAATACCACGCTGTGTATGGCGCCGATACGGGCGCAGGACAAAAGCGCCACCGGCAGTTCAACGATCATGGGCAGATAAATGATGACCCTGTCTCCCTTGCCGACGCCTTTGGATTTCAGAACCGCCGCAAACCGGTTGACCCGGTCATACAGGTCGCCATAGGTATAGGTGCGGGCGTCTTCGGGCCGATCCCCTTCCCAGTAATAGGCGATTTTATCCTTGAGGGCTGGCAGGTGGCGATCCAGGCAGTTATAGGACGCGTTGAGCTTGCCGCCCCCGAACCACTGGATATTGGCTTCCGCAAAATCATATTTGAGTACGAAATCCCATTCCTTGTCCCAGGTCAGGTATTTTTTCGCCTGTTCCCCCCAGAATGCATCCGGGTTTTCAATGGAGCGCCGGTACATGGTCTGGTATTGTTCCATGCTGTTGATGTGGGCGGTTTTTTGGTACTGGGCCAGATGCGCGTCGTAAAATTTTGGATACTCGGTCATAAGTCCTCCTTTAATATTGTGTGCATGTGGATTTCCCCGTATTTTTGACTCCCTTAAGGTCTTCTGCCGCTTCTTCAAAATTGCAGGTTAAAATTACCATGCCCTCCTCCAGCGTTTGTTTGACGCGCCAGGGCAGTTTTTTGAACAATTTAATCATGCTGGTGTTGTCCGGCACCGTGTATGCCGCAAGCCCGGAGATGCCGTTGTCCTTGGCGGCATGGGCCAGTTTTAACAGCAGCACCGAGGCAATGCCTTTTCCCTGCCAGGGGTGGGTAATTGAAAAAGCCACTTCCGCGATATTTTTTTTGGGTTCTATCATGTAAGCGCCGATGCCGATGACATTGCCGAACCCAAATTCCCCGGTCAGCGCCAGCATGGTCAGATTTTTAATATAATCGGTTTCAAACATGTCCTCCACGTCGTCTCTAAGAAAAGACGTTTTTTCATGGAAAAACCGGGCCACCACGTCTTTTTTGTCGAGGTTGTAGAAATGCTCCTGAATGCGCCGGTCATCCACGGGTTTGGCGGGCCGGAAGGTGACTGTCTGATCGCCGTATCGCCGGATTTCTTCGAGGCCGGCCGGATACACGCTGCGAAGAGATTCACCGAGCTGCCGGGATTGGGACATGAATCCCAATTCCTTGGCCTGAGCGAAAAGTTCATCCCTGAATTTCGGATGGGCCAGACTGATCATGGCGGTGGCGCGTTCCTGAAGATTTTTACCAAACAGATTCACGGCCCCGAATTCACTCACCACATAAGAGACATCGCTCCTGGGAATGACAACGCCGCCGCTTTCCATAGCCCCGACAATACGGGTACTCGCGCCGTCAATGGATGTGGAGGGAATGAGCAGAATGGTTTTGCCATTGGGGGACATGGCCGCGCCCCGGACAAAATCAATCATGCTGGTGACCCCGGCAAAATAATTGTTGGGCAAGGCATCCACGGATGCCTGGCCCGTGAGATCCATTTCCATGACCATGTTGACGGACATCATTTTGTTGTGCTGACTGATGATGCCTGGGTTATTGACATAATCCGAGGGATAAAATTCAATGGACGGGTTGTCATGGATGAAATCATAGAGATTGGCGGAACCCACCGCGGAGCTGGCCACCAGCTTGCCGTTGTTGGTGCCTTTGTACTTGTTGGTGATGACCCCCATGGAAACCAGATCCATGATGCCGTCGATAATGAACTGGGTGTGAACGCCCAGATCGTTTTTACCCGAAAGGGCCATCAGAATGGCTTTGGGCGTCGCGCCCAGGCCGAGTTGGAAGGTGGAGCCGTCTTCGATGAGATTGGCCACCAGGCGTGCGATTTTGTGGGCGGTTTCAAATTCCGGCAGGCTGTCGATGGTTAGAAGCGGCTCTTCTTTTTCCACCACCACATCCACTTCATTGACATGGATGAAGCTGCGGCCCAGAACCCTGGGCATTTTTGGGTTAACCTGGGCGATAACCAGATCGGCGGACTGGACTGCCGCCATGGAAATATCCACGGAAATGCCAAGGCTCATCCATCCGAAATCATCCGGCGGGGAAACCTGGACCAGGGCGGCATTCAGCGGGAGCTGGCGTTTTAAAAACAGGTTCGGCACCGCTGAAATATTCACCGGCGTGATATAGGGTTTGCTGGGAGCGAGATGCTTGGCGGTGGCGGAGCCGTGATAAATATTGCGGATGCTGAAATTGCCGTAATAATTTTCATGAGCCAGACGGGTGATGGGGGAGTCCGATATGCTCATGAGACGCACGATTTCGAGATCCGAAAAATGGTCGGCTACCTGGATGAGGGTGTTGGCGAGATGCTGGGGCTCGCCGCAGGAGGAACCGATAAAAATCCGCTGGCCGGAACGGAGCATGCGGATCGCTTCGACAGCGTCTCGTCGTTTGTTGATGTAAGCATCCGGCCAGTAAGAAGCGGGCATCGGGGTTCTCCGAAGGTTGATGTCAGGGGGCCGATTCGGGTGCAGCAGGAAGATAATATAGTTTCGTCTCCTGAACGCCGTTTTAATGGTGATAATGTATCACATATCCGCCGGAGGTCAATGAGATTTTACGGCATGATGCATTTAAAGTCAAAGGGGCGAATCAAAAAAAGCTTTCAGATGAAGCCTGACGGTGGCTGCATTTGAAATGCAACGTTTGCCAAATCATCATCGTATTTTGATTTTGTTTCCCCATGCTGATTTTACAGATGGTTCGGTCCGTTATGCTTGCCCAAAAGATGCCGGAGGGCGGCTTCAAGGTCCGGGTGCCGGAAAGGGTATCCGGTTTCCATAAGCACACCGGGGTTCACGCGGGTGCTGGAAAGTATGGTTTCCCGGCCCATCTCGCCGAATACGGCTTTAATGGCGTTTTCCGGCACGAAAAAATAGCCGGGCCGCGACAGGACTTTTGCCAGGATCCGGGTGAACTCCAGGTTGGTTGATGAATTTGGGGACACCAGGTTCACCGGCCCGGTTACGCGTTCGTCAACCATGGCGTGATGGATAGCCCCCACTGCGTCATCCATGCTGATCCAGCTCATGTATTGCCGCCCGGAGCCGATTTTTCCCCCAATGCCCATGCGAAAGGGCGGCAGGAGTTTTCCCAAAGCCCCGCCCTGGGGGGAGAGCACCACGCCGATGCGAAGCTGTACCGTGCGGATACCCGCCTGAGTGGCGGCCTGGGTGGATGCTTCCCAGCGCGAGCAGACATCGGAAATAAAATCCCGGCCTGGCCCGTCTGACTCGTTCATTAGGGCGTCTCCCCGGTCCCCGTAATACCCAATGGCGGACGCGCATAAAAACACTTTAGGGGGCGTTTTCATGGCGGCGATGGTTTTTGCGATCAAGCCGGTGGTCAGGGTCCGGCTGTCAATAATGCGTCTCTTTTTTTCGTTGCTCCAGCTGCCTTCGCCGATATTTTCGCCGGACAGGTGAATCACCGCATGGATCGGCCCCGCATCCTTCAGATTCAGCTCTCCCGCCGCCGGGTTCCAATAAATTTCCCCCTTTGTTTTGTCAGGCTGTCGTCTTACCAGTTGCATGACGTTATGGCCGCCGGTGGTCAAGAAGGGACTAAGGACAGATCCGAGCAAGCCGCTGGCCCCGGATACCAGAATATTCAGGGGCTCTGCCAGGTTTGCGCGCTGGTGGGCGGCTATATCGGCTATGGTGGTATGGTGACGGTAGGTGAAAATCGCGTTTAATTTTTTTTCAATAAAAGGCTTCATGACAGCGATGCTGATGGGGTGAAAGGGCAGGGCATATTCGATGCTGTCTTTCAGGATGCAGCCGCCTTCGCCATCCGGTAGAAAGCCATGGGTGTGTTCCCATCTGGCAAAGGGCCCCCGGACCATCATATCCCGAAACATCCGGTTTTTCTCAAAGTCCGTGTGCCGGGCATGCCATCCCACGGAAAAGGGCCCGGCTTTCAGGCGCATGAATACCTCGGCCCCGGCCTCAATGCCGCCGGTGCGTCGAAGAATCGTTAGCGGATCCCAGGGCGGGGACAGCCGCTCAATGGCGCCGGGCCGCGCATGCCAGTTGAATACCATTTCTACCGGCGCGTTGATTCGGGTTTGTCTCTGGAAGAGAGAGGTTTTCATGATTTATGGTTCAGCCTTTTGTATTTTGGGTTGGTTTTCGGAAATCCGGCAATTCTTATGCATCCGGGTCTTGTTTAAACACACCTGGCACCGGATATCCGCGCAATGCTGGCAGGAAAAGCAATCCGGGCAGGGATTTTTTTTCAGGCCATCCGGCTGGCGGTCGGGAGTGTAGATCTTACCCGGAAAGTCATTGATTTTGATAAAGGGCATGATCCAGTGCCTTGTTTTTACATGAAAAAGAGTTTTTCTTACCACAGAGTACACAGAGGCTGGTTAAAATAAGTTTGACGCTGTGATCTCTGAGCTCTCTGTGGTGAAAATATTAAACAATCCTTATCCGCTCTTCGCCGCAGAATACCATCAGTTCATTCTCTCTGGCGCAGGCCAACGTCATATTCATGGCCCGGGCCAGTTCCACAGCCAGGGACGTGGGCCGGGAAACCCCGATCATGAGCTCAATCCGGGCCCGGGCCCCTTTCTGGACAAGCTCATAGCTTAGCCGGGAGGACATGACGGCAAAAGCGGCCATGTTGATTCTGTTTTCCATGAACAGTTTTCCGATGGCCTTGTCCAGCGCGTTGTGACGGCCTACATCTTCGGCGGATGCCAGAAGTGTTGCCTGGTTATCGAAAATAACCGCCGCATGGGCGCTTCGGGTCTGTTGGTGGATGGGCTGGCAATCGGGCAAAAGGCCGGCGCATTGAAGAACCTGGTCCACCGTCAAACACAAGGTGGATGGAACCGGAGCCGATATTTGATGCAGGTCTTTCACCAGCTCCTTCCCGCAGATGCCGCAACTGGTCTGGCTGACAAATCCCTTGCGTTCCAGAAGCCGCGCTGCTTTTTTCTTTTGTTCCGGGGTCAGGGTGACGGTGGCCACATTTGTGCCTTCTTCCGCGCAAAAACCGATGGTAACAATCTGTTCCGGCCTGTCAACCAGGCCCTCGGCCAGACAGAATCCCGCCACGTGGGCGATCTCATCCCCCGGCGTTCGCATGACAACGACATAGGGCTGGCATTCGACGCGGATGGACAGAGGTTCCTCGATAATCAGAGACTGGTCGCGGATACCGCGTTGCTTATTACTGAAAACCGTGATGGTCTGGGTTTGAAATACGGTCATCGCTTATGCCTTTATAACGGGTAATAACCACAAGAACACGAAGCGCATGAAGGGCATGAAGGGTATTCGTCGTGTTCTTCTTTTCTTGTGGTGAAAATCAAAATTCATTCAGGCCACACACAAAATCGCTGCATTCCTTATGGGTCAATACCTCCATGGCGAACAGAATCCGTTCTTCCTTTTTCCGGCGTTCCGACGAAAGCGCGGCGGGCTGATGTTTCGCTGCCATTTTTTCCGCTTCTTTCCTTACGGGAATGCTTTCAAGACCCTTGCCGGTGACCATCCCGGAGACAGCGTCCATCACCAGGGCATCCGTGCCGTTGGTGATGACGGCTACCGGCACGATATGCGGGGCGATGAGGCGCGCCGCAGCCAATGTCGGACGCTGCCGGGTCACAATGGAACCGGGACCATACATGACAATGGCGAAAGGCTCCCCGCCCAATCGAATCACAAAATGGACCGTCACCGAACCGGTCTTGCCGTCCACGGAAAGTTCCAGTTTTGGACGGATTGATATCTCGTTTTTAAAAAAATGCTTTTCTTCCACCAGAAACCGGGCAACGGCCTGGATGATGCGCTCGTCATGGGTATCCAGGACGGTGCCGCCGGTGATGTAATCGGTTGTGGTTCCCATGATCAGATGGCTGGTGCCCATTATGTCTCCTTTACCGAAAGATGCGGCGGAATAGAATAGTCATTTCATAGCATGGGATGGCGCATCCGGTCAAAGGGTATGGTGATAAAAAAAGGGGGACGAATCCCCCTTTTTTAAATGAATCCCGTTTATGCGGACAGTGCGTTAGGCCGCTTCGATCTGCCTGCGGTCCGCCATGTCCACCAGAACCCGCGCCCTCGCTTTGTCGATGCCCAGGGCTTTTCGCTTTTTGTCGATATGCGCGATCATCAGTTTTGCAATTTCAAGCGGGTCCGCCGCAAATCCCCATTTGCCAAGCCCCTGCTGTTCCAGCCCTTCAAACAGCAGTTTCTTGAATTTGGTATTGTCCACAATGGGGAACGTGACGCCGAACACCGTATACACGCCAGATGCCACAAAATACTGGCCGATGGCAATGGCTTTTTCGCTCATCCATTCCGGGGCCGCGCCTGCCACGGGCAGATCCGCAAGGCTGTTGCCCAGTCCGCCGGTTCGCACCATTTCAGACGCCGCAATCAGAATCCGGCTGTTGTCCACGCAGGAGCCCAATCCCAGCACCGGCGGCATGCCGACAGTCTCGCAGACTTCGGAAAGTCCCGGACCCGCCAGACAGGCGGCTTCGGGTGTGCACAAGCCGGCTTTTGCCAGCGCAATCTGGGAACATCCGGTCTGAAGAACCAGCACGTCATTTCTGATGAGTTCCCGTACAAGCTCCACATGCACGTAATCCTGCTTCACTCTTGGGTTGGTGCATCCAACTACCCCGGCGACACCGCGAATTCGACCGTTGATGATGTTTTCATTAAGCGGCGTGTAACTGCCCCGGAAACTGCCCCCCAGCATATAATTAATATATTCATAGGAGAACCCGTGAACCCCAGGGGTGACGATCTGGGGAATTTCCACGGGAAGGGTCCGGCTTTTGAAGCGGGTGATGGCGCGGATCACAATTTCATCCGTGCAGGTTTTGGGGTCATGGTCCATAAATTCAATATGTTCGGCACCCTCGATATGGCATCGGGTATTGGTGGTGAACAGCGGGGTTTTATAGCATTCGGCGACCTTGGCCAGTCCCTGTTTGATGCACTGAATGTCCACGCCCATGGCGTCCACAGCGCCTGTGCATAGCACCGCCTCGGTGGACGTAAAGTTTCCTGCGTGGGGAATGCCGTGCCGGGACATGGCTTCCGCGCCTGAGCAGCACATGCCCACCAGGTTGATGCCATCAGCGCCCCCTGCCTTGGCCGCCTCGATGAGCACCGGGGAATTAACTGATGCGATCATGGACTCGAACAAATTGGGTTCATGGCCGTGAATAATGATGTTGACCATGTTTTCCTTGAGCACGCCCATGTTCACATTCGCCACTACCGGCGACGGGGTTCCGTAAAGGATGTCCGAAATTTCCGTGGACACCATGGAGCCGCCCCACCCATCCGACAAAGCGGTTCGGTTTGCCTGCTTGGTGATATTTTCATAATGCTGGTCAACGCCGATGGCGGTCCGGTGCATCATCTCCATGATTTCGCGCATGGCGCCCCTGGGCACGATGCCCAACTTGCGCCAGGTTTCCAGGGTTTTTGGGGGAACCCGTTTGGCAAACGGGATTTCGCCTTCCACCTGGGTATAGGTTCTTTCCAGTTCAGCATACAAATCATTGGCAATGTCCTGAGTGCTGCGGCCTTCGGTTTCAATATCAATGGATTTAGCGACATTGATCAGTTTTTCGGTGTCCTTGATCTCGTAATCCGTGATATGGCCGTTGACCACTTCCCGGAACAAATCCAGCATGGCCATGCCGTGATCCGTGTGGGCAGAGGCCCCGGCAGCCACCATCCTGCCGAAATTCCTGGCCATAATGGTGTCTATGGTGGCCCCGCAAACGCCGACTTTGCCGTAAGGGTCTTTGGAATTCATGCGGCACGGACCCATGGAGCAATGTTTGCAGCAGGCAGATTCCGCGCCGATGGGGCAGGGCTTCATGCTGGCCGCACGATCAAAACAGAGTTCCACCCCGTCTCGCCGGGCCTTGTTGATCATTTGGGCGGTGGCGTCGCAAGCGGTGATATCCTTTGCTTCAAGAATTTTGCTGACGACCGTCTTGGTTTTTTCTTCCATCCTATATCCTCCCTTTTTTTGATTGGTGTTATTTGCGTTTCAGGTGATGGCAATATGCCCGGTCACAAACACTGAAAACAGATTAATTGATACAATATGCATTGCATTAATTAATTCAATATACATGCCATGCATCCGGAACAAATAATGCCAGAAAGATATTTGCTTTATTTTTAAAATAATTGAATTTATATCTGTTTTAAACAGATTAAAAAAATGTTACGCTGAAATAAAACGGATTCGCCTCAGCTGGAAAAATCTGTTTCATTATAATACAATGTGGCATTAAATGTCTCATAAAATATAAACAAATGAAAGATTATCATACTTAATGTGGCCGGATGTTTGTAAAATCGATCTGTATATTCGGTTGGCATATCTTGTGCATTGATAAAAAATAATTAAAATAACCCTCAGGAAACGAAATGAAGGAGGCAATCATAATGATGCAACTGGATGATTTAAGAAAAGACAATGAGCTGCTGAATGCCATCGACTGGAGCATGACCCCGGAAGAAGCGGTCCGGTTATATCTTGAATGGGGTAATAACTGGACCCGGGGCAATTATGTGATCCGTTCCAAAAATGACGTGTCCTATTATTTTACAGTGTATGCGTGGGACGATCCGCCGGTGATTTATCTGATCAAACGAAATTCCGAAGAAGCGGTGGAGCTGGCGAAAATTCCGATTCCAGATGACCTGAAGACCCGGTTTCTGGAAGAGACGGGTCATAACAAAGGGGTATATTCTCTGGATGGCAGCGTCAAGGCGTGGCTGAAATCGCAGCTTATTCACTGAACGTAATGCTTGCCATGAATGTCTCATAAAAAAATTATGAGACATTCATGGTTTAAAATGCCGCGGGCGCTTTCTGTTAGCCCTGGTAAATATCCTTGTACAATTCGCGAATCACTTTTTTATCGAATTTGCCGACGCTGGTTTTGGGAATGGCGTCCACAAACACCACCTGGTCCGGCAGTTGCCATTTGGCGAATTTTTTGGCCAGATGTTGGATAATGTCGTCCTGACCCACCTTGCCTTTGTGTTCCGGACGCAGCACGGCCAGCACCACGGGCCGTTCCTCCCATTTGGGATGGGCCACGCCCGCCACCGCCGCTTCAAGAATTGCCGGATAGGCCATGGTCTCGTTTTCCATGTCCACGGATGATATCCATTCCCCGCCGCTCTTGATCAGGTCTTTGACCCGGTCGGTGATTTTGATATACCCTTCCGCGTCCATGGTGCCCGCGTCTCCGCTGCGCCAATAGCCGTCTTCCGTGAACTGGCTTTCAGACCCCGGCGCGTTGTAATAAGAGCCGGTGATCCACGGTCCCCGGACCAGAATTTCACCCGGTGATTTGCCGTCATGAGGCACCTCTTTGTCCAGATGATCCACGATTTTGACATCCAGGCCCACCACCGGATAGCCCTGTTTGCGTTTGAGATTCCATTTTTCATCGTCTGAAAGTTCATTTTCCAGCCAAGGCTTTAATTTGTTGATCGTCACGAGCGGCGTGGTTTCGGTTGCACCATAAGCATGGACGATTTCCGCGCCGGTCAGGTTGAAATAATCCTTCATCAGGGTCAGGGAAGGCTCGGTGGCTCCGGACAGAAACCGCGCCCCGGTGAGGTTGGGTTTTTTATCGAGTTTGCGGATATATTCCAGCATGGGCATGAACAGGGCCGGAGCCCCGGCGCTGACGGTCACGCCTTCGCTCACCAGCGGTTCCGCCAGGCTCCCCAGATCCATGATATTGTACATGCCGGGCAGAACATATTTGACGCCGATGAGAAACGCGGCCTGGGGCATGCCCCATCCCAGGGCGTGAAACATGGGCACAAGCTGATAATAGCAGTCCCGGCTCGTCATTTCCGCGTTGGTCCCGATGGTCATGGCGTGCAGATACACATCCCGCTGGGAATAATAAACCCCCTTGGGCCGGCCGGTGGTGCCGGTGGTATAACAAGCCCCGTAAGCGGACCGCTCATTGAGGTTTGGCCACGCAATGTCTTCTTTGGCGTCTTTAAGCAACGTTTCATAATGGTAAATCGGGGAGAGTTTTGTATTGATTTCAGACAGCGGCTTGTCCGTCAGGATAATATAACCCTTGACGGTCGGACATTGGCCGGCAATGGCTTCCGCAAGAGGAATCAGGGTTTCATCCACCAGAATATATTTGGCTTCTGCGTGATTGACCACATAGCCCAGATCCGCCGGCGTCAGACGAATGTTTAAGAGCAGCAGAACCGAACCCAGACCCGGAATGCCGAAATACGCTTCCAGATGCCGGTGGGAATTCCAGTCCAGCACGCCGATCCGGTCCCCAATTCCGGCCCCGAGAGTGGTCAGGGCATTGGCAAGGCGCTTGACGCGGCCGTAGATTTCGGCATAGGTGAAGCGGCGCTTGGTGCCGTCCAGCTTGATGGAAACCACCTCCTGCCTCCCAAAGCTTCGCGCCGCATGTTGTAAAATACGGGTGACGTTGAGCTGGTAATCGTCCTGTGATGTCGCCGGAAATCCCATGATCGGTTTGCTGCTCATGAATGCCTCCTTGTTTGGGTGGTAACTATTGGGTTGATGATACTGGTGGGGACATGGTTGCCTGTTTGGTTAAGGTTGATATTTCCTGGAAATATGACCGAACAGAATCCGTACGGGCGAAGAGGAGCATTATCGGTGTAAGTATAACCAATATAAATGAACTTTTCGTTCTGTACAATTAAATTTTTCGTCGGTCCCGGCAGGAAAAATATCAGACAGAAAAGCCTTGCCACAAACAGACGGACAGGTTAAAATTTTTTTTATTTTTAATATTAACAATCAAGGAGGATTTTATTTATGGCGATTAAAGTGGGCATTAACGGTTTCGGCAGGATCGGTAGACTTTTTTTCCGGGCGGCGTTCAACAATCCGGCGGTGGAAGTGGTGGGCATCAATGATCCCTTCATTGACCCGGCGTACATGGTTTATATGATGAAATATGACACGGTTCATGGCCGGTTCAAGGGTACGGTGGCGGAAAAAGACGGCAAGCTCATTGTGAACGGCAAATCCGTCAGTGTTTTTGCGGCCATGAAAGCCGAGGACATCCCCTGGGCTTCCTGTGGTGTGGAATATGTGCTGGAATCCACCGGCGTATATACGGAAATGGAAAAGGCCGCCGCTCACATCAAGGCGGGCGCAAAACGCGTGGTCATCTCCGCGCCGTCAAAAGACGCGCCCATGTTCGTGATGGGCGTCAACAACGACAAATACAAGGGCGAGGCCATTGTGTCCAATGCGTCCTGCACCACCAACTGTCTGGCCCCGGTGGCCAAGGTCTTGAACGATAACTGGGGGATTATTGAAGCTCTGATGACCACAGTGCACGCCACCACCGCCACCCAGAAAACAGTGGACGGTCCGTCCAAAAAAGACTGGCGCGGCGGACGCGGCGCGGCGTTTAATATCATTCCATCCAGCACCGGCGCGGCCAAGGCTGTGGGCAAGGTGATTCCGGAACTCAACGGCAAGCTGACCGGCATGGCGTTCCGGGTTCCCACCGCTGATGTTTCCGTGGTGGACCTGACCTGCCGCCTGGAAAAGCCAGCCAAATATGATGATATCAAGGCGGTCATGAAAAAGGCATCGGAAACCACCATGAAAGGCATTTTGGGATACACCGAGGATGAAGTGGTGTCTTCGGATTTTATCGGGGAGGTCTGCACATCCGTGTTTGACGCCAAGGCCGGCATTCCGCTCAATGACAATTTCGTGAAAATCGTTGCCTGGTACGACAATGAATGGGGTTATTCCAATAAGTGCGTGGATCTTATTGTCCACATGAATTCCGTCAAATAACCATAATGCCCGGCGACCATCTTCCAACACTTTCAGGAGGAATACAGTCATGTCCAAAAAAAGGTATGAAATCAAAACATCCTGCCCGCAATGCGGTTGCAGCGCTCTATCCCATTTGAGCAAGGAAGAAATGATGGAACGCTTCGGCAATGTGCCCAATGTGGAACTTGAATGCAGTGCGTGCATGGCCAAATATGCGACCGACATGAAAGACGCCTGCCCGGAATGGGACAAGGAGTGCCGGTTAAAATAATATTACCAGCCCATCATCCCTGATTGTTTTAAATATGCGGCCGTCTCCGGCGCGTGGCTTGGGGTTTCTTTCAAGCGTTCCATGAGCGCCAGAAGGTCGCTCATGGTGTCGATATCCGGCCATGGGGAAAGCTCGTAAATTGATCGGTTTTCCTCGGCAAACCGCTCCATGGTGGCTTGATAAACCGTGTCCGTGCTCCAGCGGATACCCTGAAAAACGCGGGCGGTAAAAGCCCGGGATGTAAATCCGATCAGATAGTATCCGCCATCCGCACTCGGGCCGATGACCGCGTCATGGGTGTCCAGAGCCGACAGGGCGCGGGTGAGATTTTCACCGGGCAGATCAGGCAAATCACTGCCCATGAGCACGGTTCGGCGGATTCCCGCGTTGAAAACATGCTGAAACGCCTGTTCCATGCGCTCTCCCAATGTGTTCCCGGTTTGGGCCGCATACGTCTGATGATTACCCAGCCAGGTTCGAATCATCTGAAGAGAACCGGGCGGATCATAAAAAATGATGAGCGGCAGGCGGACTGCCGTTATTTTATGGATGATATCAGCAACAAAACACCGGTAAAGTCCTGTGGCCATGGGAGCGCCCAGGTTTGCCGCCAGACGGGTTTTGACGTGCCCCTGGATCGGGGCTTTGACAAAAAGGATGATAATGCAATCTGATTTCATTGACTGTATAAACCCTTCTTTTTTGACGGCAAGTGAATCGTCGGCGCTGGGTTAAGGTTTTGGTCGCTGTTTCGGCTATGCATTCAAATGCCGGGTATAGAAACCCGGCCTGCCTCCAAACCGTTAATGTGAATTCGGCAGTAGGTCGCGTTTCTTACGCGACATGGCCCTGATAAATTCGATCACCCACTATAAAGGAGCGAATATGGATTTTAAAGATATTATTTATGGCAGGCGCGCTGTCAATTTTTTTGATCCGAACAAGCAGGTTCCGGAATCGCTGCTCAATGACATCATTTCACTGGCGGCCCAGACACCTTCGGGATTCAATATTCAGCCCTGGAGCCTGATGGTTTTGCGGGATAAGGAAGACAAGCTCCGGCTTCAGAAACATGCCTGGAACCAACCCAAAATAAGCGATTCCTCAGTCACGTTGGTTGTCTTGGCCGATACGGAATGCTGGAAAACCGGCAATCCGTTTCTGGAGAAGAATTTTCAGGAAATGGTCACTGCTGGTGATATGAAGCAGGAACAGCGCCAGTGGTTTGACGGGGTCCGGGAATCCCTGTATGGCGCATCTGAAGCCCGAAAGGTGGCGTTCGCCTGTAAAAACACCGGGTTTTTCGCCATGTCCCTCATGCTGGCCGCCAAAAGCCTGGGGGTGGACACCCATCCCATGGACGGGTTTGATATGGACGCGGTTCGAAAGGAATTTGCCATCCCGGATCATTACTGGATACCCATGCTCATCGCCGTGGGATATTTCGATGCCGCCCACACCCTGTCTCCCGCGAAATGGCGGAAAACGCCCAGTGAGATCCGTGTCTGTTTTGATAAGTAACGTTCATTCGCCCCAACGATATTCATTTATATTTATGTGAATTTAGGAGTTTATAAGATGACAACACCTGACGTAAAAATTTATTCCCTTTCCACCTGCGGTCATTGCAAGGCCACCAAACGATTTTTAAGCGAATGCAATATTGTCTATGATTTTGTGGATGTGGATCTGCTGGAAGGCGAGGAGCGCAGCGCGATTCTGGCTGATGTAAGAAATCTTAACCCCAACTGTTCTTTTCCCACCATTCAGATCGGCGGCAAAGTCATTGTGGGTTTCCGGGAAGACGAAATCAAGGAGGCGCTGGGCCTGAAATGAACGCGGAAACACTCCAGGCGCAACTATCCAAAATCCACGAGCCCAAAGGATATTATTTTAATACCGATAAAATTCTGGTGTCCGATCTTCTGGAAGCCCTGCTGACCAATAAGGAACGATACGGCTATATGGTCTGTCCGTGCCGTCTGGCCTCCGGAGACCGGAAAAAGGACCAGGACATCATCTGTCCGTGCGTTTACCGCACCGAGGATGTGGCGGAGTTCGGCAGTTGCTATTGCAATTTATATGTTTCAAAGGACTGGAACGAGGGAACCATCAAACATGACTTTGTGCCGGAAAGACGGCCCGTGGCATTGCAGTTTTAATAATTGGGGCAGTGATGAACAATAATAATATGGTATCAAAGTCCATTGATGTCGGGAGTGTGACCATTCAGTATTTATCCTCCGATGGCGACGGTCCGGCGATTATCTTCCTGCACGCCACGGGATTTCTGCCTTGGCTCTGGCAGCCCATCGCTCGTCAGTTTCTGGATAAATACCGGGTGATTGCGCCGTATTTTTGTGATCACCGGGAATCGGATCCTCATGAGGGCGGCCTGAGCTGGGCCATGCTGGCGGAAGATCTGGCCGGGTTCTGCCGTGCCATGGAAATTCAAAACCCCTATATGGTCGGTCATTCCATGGGCGGGGCCGTGATCACCATTGCCGCCGGCGCGCTGGGCCTGCAAGTTGCGAAAATGGCGCTGATCGAACCGATTTTTCTGCCTCAGGAAGTTTATACCATCGATTTGACCGTGGAGCAGCATCCCCTGGCATCAAAATCCATCAAACGGCGCAATTCCTGGGCGAATATGGATGAGGCCAGGACATACCTCAAGTCCAAACGATTATTTGCCACCTGGGACGAAGAAATGCTGGATTTGTATTTGCAATACGGCATGACGGAGACTGCGGACGGGGGGCTGGAGCTGGTTTGTCATCCAAAAAAGGAAGCTTCATTGTTTATGGGCAGCAAAGGGTATGACCCGTGGCCGATTCTGCCCAAAGTGACTTGCCCGGTGCTGGTCATGGAGGGAGAACATACCGAAAACAAAGGATTTATTGATCAGAAAAAAATCGCCGCCATGTTTCCGAGGGGGGAATACCGGCTGGTGGAAAACGCCGGTCATTTGATTCCCATGGAGCGGCCCAGGGAAACGGTTCGGATTATCAAGGAATTTTTTGAAAAGTAGAAAGGGTTTGGTTCAATGCATGAAAAAACAGTCAGTCAAAGCCGGGTGATCGTCTCCCAGGTGATGCTGCCCGAGGACGCCAACCCGGCAGGCAATGTGCACGGCGGCACCATCATGAAGCTCATTGATAACGCCGCCGGCGTGGTGGCGGTGCGCCATTCCCGGAGCAACTGCGTGACCGCTTCGGTGGACCAGATTGATTTTCACAATCCGGCGTTTATTGGTGATTTGCTTATTATCAAAGCCGGTTTGAACCTTGTGGGCAAAACCTCCATGGAAATCGGCGCCCGTGTGGAATCGGAAAACCTTCTCACCGGGGAGACCCGTCATATCGCTTCCGCGTATCTGACCTTTGTGGCCCTGGACAGCAACTTAAAACCGGTAAGGGTGCCGGGATTGATTTTTGAAACCGACAAGGAAAAAGAGCGCAACTGCGCGGCTGAGATTCGGCGCAAACACCGGCTGGAAGTGAAACATACCCATAAAACCCTTTGTAATAATACTTAAAAGGCGAGCCAATGGACAATGCCACATTGGTCTATATGACCGTGGGGAGCAAGAAAGAGGCCATGGCCATCGGCAACGAACTGGTCACCAACCGGCTGGCCGCATGCGTGAATATTATCGATCAGATGAATTCCATTTACTGGTGGGAAGGCGAGATCCACTATGGCAATGAAGTGGTCATGATCGCCAAAACCCTGTCTTCAAAAGTCCCGGAGCTCGTTGAAATTGTAAAAGCCAACCACAGTTACGAATGCCCCTGTATCGTCACCCTGCCGATTATCTCCGGCAATCCGGATTTTTTGAACTGGATTGCGGCGGAAGTGAAGGGCATGGCGGACTAGGGTGTCCGTGCGGATGCGGTGGCTATGTTTTTATCAGTGAGTTTATATATGAATGCAGCATTTCAACCACTTTGGACCCCTAAGCATTCTGTAAACCGGGACTCAAATGGTTTTCCTCCTTGCAGCCCTTTCAGGAATGTCATGAATTGTTCAACTACCAGGTCTGAGTAGCAGAATCGATGGTAACGGCCAAGGTGGCCCGCAGCCAACTGAACTTGGCTTTCATGAAATCAAAATCAGGTCCTGATTTTATAAAGGCGGCCTTCCCCTTGATCAAAAATCCGGCGCCTGTCCCGTGCAACCCCTCAACCTTGCTGCTCCCCAGAGTAATCAACACATTGGGGTTGTGGGCAATATTCGCCTCGGTTTTATGCATGTAACCCGCGGGAATAAACAACCGCCCGTCTGATGACACTCTGAGGTAGCTATTCCAGGTGTTGACCATGTGCGGCCCATCCTGTCCCAACGTGGCAATGGCGACAACGCCATCTTTTTTCATAATTTCCAGCAATTTTTCCGGGATTATAGTGGCTACCTCATGTTGTTTGTTTATTGTTTGGCAGAACGCCAAGGGTAACCTGCCGCCGCCACTGAACTTGCCGCGTATAGCGCAACGCTGCTCCCGGCGGTCAGGTTGACCCGTTTGTTGAGCTTTTAGTTATTGATTCAGATGAAAGATTGTCAACTTCATTACGAAAATCTATGATGTCAGATAGATTTTCTGTAATACTATTAAATTTTTCAACAACACTGTCTGTAATAGTATTGTCTAATTTCATTAAGTTTCTTATAACGACTTTTTTTGATAGTGGAGCAATATGTTTGATTAATAGCAATGACTTTAGCGCCAGTATGCATTTTTCTTTTTTCTCGTGACTATTACCAAGTTTTAATAAAAAATCTGCTGTTCTCATATATGAAATATTATTATTGTATTTATGTATTTCTTCTACTAACTCAGGAATGTCAATTTTAGTAGAAATATAGTATATATTATCATCTCTCCCACCATTCTTAATAAACATATTCAGAAAAGATAATTTTCCTGTTGTCACCATTATGGCCATTAAAAATACTGAAACAGAAGATAAAATTGCACCAAGCAATTCTATTCTTTTTGATTTCCCTTCTCTGTCAGTTATTGTCTTAATTGTTGAGCCAATAACCTCATCACTTCTAAGGTTAAATTTTATTGTTTTTGACATGTCAGGAAGTTGAATCATTGCAGAAATCCCTAAATTTTCTGTTGGGTGAAGCTTTTGGGATCCTCTAAAAATTCATTTTTTGAAAAATGAATTTTTCGGAAGACAAAATTTTTAAAAACTTGTTTTTCTCGGGTAATCATTGTGAGTATTCATCG
>Ga0209467_1000866_pt1 | contig 32611 bp, 32 predicted proteins | sample Higcelwee11metaG_FD_187175 | JGI IMG/M metagenome (GOLD analysis project Ga0209467, IMG submission 187175) | Freshwater pond sediment microbial communities from the University of Edinburgh, under environmental carbon perturbations - High... | ecosystem: Environmental > Aquatic > Freshwater >... | reverse complement strand
GCCGCAGGGCCGCGCCAGCATCCTTGACCGCATCGACCGCGTCCTGCAAGTCACGATTGGCCGCGAGATGGCCTTGGTCGAGACATGGATGACCTTCCTCGCCTCCGTCAGTTCGGTTGCGCCTTTTATCGGCCTGTTCGGCACAGTCTGGGGCATCATGCACGCCTTTATCGGGATTGCACAGGCCCAGAATACCAGCCTCGCCGTCGTCGCGCCGGGTATCGCCGAAGCCCTTCTGGCCACGGCCATCGGCCTTGTCGCCGCCATTCCGGCAACAGCGGCTTATAACAAATTCTCGACCGAGATTGGCCGTTATGGCGCACGTCTTGAAAACTTCGCCAACGATCTGATGGCGACCCTCTCCCGTAATATGGAAGAATCGTAAGATGTCAGGCGGAACCATGCAAACATCGGGCGGCGGACGGCGCGGAAGACGCGGCGGCTATCGTCCTGTGGCGGATATCAACGTCACGCCTCTTGTCGACGTCATGCTCGTGCTACTGATCGTCTTTATGGTCACAGCCCCGCTTTTGACCGTAGCCGTCCCCGTCGATCTGCCCAAGACAAACGCCAGCTCGGTCAAGCAGGACAAAGAACCCCTCGTCATCTCCATCGACCCCAGCGGCGGCGTTTACCTGCAAGAATCTCGCACGGAACTGGATGTCCTCGTCGCCAAGCTTAAAGCCATCACAGGAACCAACCCCGATGCCCGCATCTTTGTGCGCGGCGATCAAGGCGTTCCCTATGGCCGCGTCATGGAAGTGATGGGCACCATCAACGCTGCGGGCTACAGCAAAGTCGCCCTCGTCGCCGAGCTGCCAACACCCGCCAAGAGCAAGAAAAGGTAAGGAAGCATTCGACATCTAGCCCCCGGCATTCTTCCCTGAATGCCAAACGCAAAATGCCAAATGCTCTAAAAGAAAACAGAGCCACACGTAATGACCACCGTCACCGACGAAAACCTGCAAGGCCCACTGACCGTCTCGACCATCATGCATGTCGTCGCGCTGGTTGTGCTTTATTTCGGGGTGCCGTCTTTGTTCAAGCCGCCAGATGCGCTGCCGTGGCATCCGGTGCCTGTCGATATTGTCGATATCGGCGAGATCACGAATACGCGCCTCAAGAATACGGAAGAGACACCGCCTGCGAAGACGGCTCCACCCGTTAAGCCCGCACCTGCCCCCGAAGTCAAGCCGCCGGAGCCACCCAAGCCGGCCGAAACGAAGCCCGAACCTAAGGCTGCGCCCGAACCTGACGAGGCCGCGATCCCGAAGCCTGCGACCAAGCCCAAGCCGCCAGAGCCACCGAAAAAGGAAGAACCCAAGCCTCAGCCACAACAAAGCGACCCCTTGGCCAGCGTTCTGAAAAACGTCGCGAAGATGAAGCCTGCGCCCGCGCCCACCGCCGATGCCCGCCCCGACACCAAGAAAAGCGAAGGCGAAACGACAACGGGGGCAAGCAGCAATCAGGGCCCAGCTCTGGCCGAGCGGCTAACGATCAGTCAGGAAGACTCCCTGCGCCGCCAAATCGGCGGGTGCTGGAACATGCCGATCGGCGCAAGAAACGCACAAGACCTCATCGTCGAGGTCTTGATCGAGGTGAACGAGGATCGTACGGTACGTTCGGCTGAGGTTGTCGATCAACTGCGTTATAATACTGATTCGCATTTCAGAGCGGCTGCCGAAGCGGCCATGCGCGCGCTACGCCACCCAAAATGCACACCGCTTGACCTGCCGCCCGAGCAGTACGAAAAATGGAAGACCATTCGCTTTAACTTTGACCCAAGGGACATGCTATGAACCTCCACTTTGTCAAAAAAGCCGCCGCGCTCTTGACCCTTCTTTTGCCTTTGGCCTTCAGTTCTCCGGCACAGGCCGAGGTCCGCATCGACATCACGCGTGGCGTGGTTGAACCTATTCCTATCGCCATCCCTGCCTTCTATGGCGCGGGCGGCAACGAAGCCCAATTCGGGCGCGACATTGCCAAAGTCGTCACCGCCGATCTTGTCCGCTCGGGCCTTTTCTCGGCGGTTGATCCGAAATCTTTTATTCAGGACCGCGATTCGCTTCTCGTCGCCCCGCGCTTTGCGGATTGGCGCGTTTTGAATGCCCAATCGCTGGTCGTGGGCCGCATCGAAGCGCAAGCCGATGGTCGCTTAAAGGTCGAGTTCCGTCTGTGGGACGTTTTCGGCGAACAACAGATGACTGGCCTTGCCTATTTCACCATTCCGAACAACTGGCGGCGCGTTGCCCACATTGTCGCGGACGCAATCTATAAGCGCATCACGGGCGAGGAAGGGTATTTCGATACGCGCATCGTCTATGTCGCCGAAAGCGGCCCTGGCACCGCACGTGTCAAGCGTCTGGCCATCATGGATCAGGACGGTGAAAACCATCGCATCCTCAGCGACGGACGCGCCCTTGTCTTGACCCCGCGTTTCTCGCCGACGCTGCAAGAGATCACCTATATGGCCTATTACAACAACAGGCCGCGCGTGTACTTGTTCAACATCGACACGGGACGTCAGGAAGTCTTGGGCGATTTCGAGAACATGACGTTCGCCCCGCGCTTTGCGCCGGACGGCAACAAGGTGATCTTCAGCCTCTCCAAGGGCGGCAACTCGGACATCTATACGATGGACGTCCGCACCCGCAAGGTGGCCCAGATCACCAACAGCCCCTCGATCAACACGGCCCCCAGCTTCTCGCCGGATGGCAAACAGATCACGTTTGAATCGGATCGTGGCGGCTCGCAACAGGTCTATACGATGTCCGCCAACGGCAGCGACGTCAAGCGCATCAGCTTCGGCGACGGTCGTTACGCCACGCCGGTCTGGTCCCCGCGCGGCGATCTGATCGCCTTCACCAAACAACAGGGAGGCCGCTTCTATATCGGTGTCATGCGCCCCGACGGAACGGGCGAACGCTTGCTGACCGAGGCCTACCATGTTGAAGGACCGACATGGGCCCCCAATGGACGCGTCTTGATGTACTTCAAGGATATCCCTTCGGGACCGGGAGGACGCGTCAAGCAAGCCCACCTCTACAGCATCGACCTGACCGGTTTTAACGAACGGGAAGTCCAGACCCCAATGGACGCCTCTGACCCTGCCTGGTCGCCGCTGATTCCCTGATCTCCGGCACTTGTCCTGTGACCAAAAGGGCCATCGTATGTTTGTGCGGTGGCCCTTTTTCTTACGCTTCAAAGCAAAATTGGGGCGCAATTGTGGCAAGCCCCTTCATTTTTGCCACAATTAGCGGAAAAGGATACAGTTCTGTTGCTTACAGGACACGGCCCGCAACTACGACACTTTATGAAGAAGGAATGAAAGGACTCCTCTTGATTCAAAAAAGGGCTGGGGTTACTTTTAGGACCGAAGACGTCGCAGGACCAAAAAGATAAGCTCTTTGGCGTGAGGCGGATTCACTGTTGCAACCAATGGCGGTTGTGACACAGCAAAACAAATCTCAATCATCTCGGCCACGGTTGAAAACGTAAGTTCGCTTTCAGCCAGTTCCGCCAGAGGTTCACGGAGGGGGAAGAAATGTTCAAGAAGTTTATGTGTCTGATGGCGGCACTTGTTATGGTTTCGGCTTGCGATACGACCGGCACAGATGACGGTTCCGCAGGAGCGAATGGTTCGGGTGCTGGTGGCAAGATGGGCGTTGCCCGTCCTGGCACACAAGAAGACTTGGTTGTCAATGTTGGCGACCGCGTTTTCTTCGGTTTCGACAAGTCCGACCTGTCGGGCGAAGCCGTTGCTACGCTTGATCGCCAGTCCGCTTGGATGAAGAAGTATCCTTCGGTCAAGGTCACGCTGGAAGGTCATTGCGACGAACGTGGCACACGCGAATACAACTTGGCTCTTGGCGAACGTCGCGCTGCGGCTGCTAAGAACTACCTGGTTGCTTCGGGTGTCACCGCCGACCGCGTCCGCACGGTCAGCTATGGCAAAGAACGTCCTGCCGTTTTGGGCAGCAACGAAGCCGCCTGGGCCCAGAACCGCCGCGCTGTCTCTGTAATCGCAGAGTAAGCCAAGGTCCTTTGGCTTTCAAAAGCCAAGCCTAAGTAAAAAGGCCGTAACCCAAAAGGTTACGGCCTTTTTTTAATAGTTTCACGGCGTGCCTTCGTCGTCATAAAAATGTATAATGAGGCACATAGCGCATCACCGCCATTTTAATCAGGTTCTTTATGCTTCCCGATAATTTGATTTTAAGATTGGAAAGTCTAGAGCAAGCAAAAACCCTTGCCCAAGTTTTTGGTCAGGTGGTTGGGGCTGTTGTGCAAAACGATGACCGCCCCGTGACAATCTCGGTTTATGCAGGCCCCGACACAGGTAAAACCACTTTTATCAGATACTCTTTTCCCTTCATCCCCCTTGATCCAGATTACCGTGGGTGGGCCTATCGTCTTGGACAAATCGACATTGGTGGACAGCTTCACAGACATTTCGACTGTGCCCCGCCCTGTGATCAAAGCTTCGGGTGGAAAAGCGACGAGCCGCGCCCCGCTGGTAAAGCCGGATTGGAGATTTATGAACATGCCCACAAGGAAATGCTGGTCAACAGCGATATTGTCGTCGTCCTTGCTCAGCCAAACGGCATCGCCTTAGACTATCTACACAGAATACAGGGGCTGGTCAAAAAACACTGCACGAGACCTTATGTACATGTTTATGCACCTGATTCTCTCCCCCTCTACCTTCAGCTTTTTAGAAAAGCGAGAGGCTTGTGCCAAAGCAATAAAGAGGCGCAAATCGTCGGCAAGAAGCTCTTGCCCTTTCTCAAAAAAACAGCCTTTGTGACAGAAAAAGAGCTTCTCAAGACAAAGTCGCCCAAAGAGAGCAACTTGCGCCTGCTAAGTGTCTTCCCCCTGTCCGAAGACCATCGAGTCAACCAAGCGGTTCAACGATTCAACGAAATAGCACGAAGCCACGCTTCGCTGGCCTCGTAGAGGCCGTTTTAAGCGTCGTACAGCAATTTTTACATTGGTCACGAGTGGGTGTCAAAGGGGGGCCCTTGCTTCATGCGCCCCAAACCCATCCAAGGCTCAGGAAACGTCATTCGCGAATACGATTCTCACCCTTTTCACTTGCGGGACAGTTTACCGGCCCGCAACCACCTCAAAACACGCCCTTGTGGTTAATTGGGGCTCCCCCCAAAAAAAGAAGGCGCGGCAACGCGGCTAATGCTTGGCGGCCATGGCAAGGCAGGTGTGGCGCGAGATGACGATTTCTTCGTTGGTGGGAATGACCCAGACTTCGAACTTGCTGTCAGGGTTAGAGATTTTAACCTCCTGCCCATGCGGCGCAGTCCTGTTCTTTTCGGGGTCATAGCTGATGCCAAACCAACGGAGCGAATCGAGAATCTGCTCGCGAATTGACACCGCATTCTCGCCCATACCGCCCGTAAAGACCAGGGCATCAAGGCCGCCCAAAAGGCTGATCAAACCGCCAGCCTCGCGCGTAATGCGCAAACAGAACAAATCAATGGCTTCCCGCGCGTGAGGCGAATCGCTCTTGAGCAGAACGCCCATATCGTTGCTGATCCCCGACACGCCGCGCAGACCGGAATCGTGATAAAGCATACGCTCAATCGCCTTTTCATCCAGCTTGGCTTCGCGAAGAAAATACAGCACAACGCCGGGATCAAGCGAGCCCGAACGCGTGCCCATGATCAGGCCGTCAAGCACCGAAAAACCCATTGTGGTGGAATAGCTCTTGCCGCCTTCCATCCCGCACATGGACGCCCCGTTCCCCAAATGCATAACCAGCGTCTTGCCAGCATAGGCTCTGGGGGACAATTCTTTTACACGATCGGCGATATATTCGTAAGACAACCCGTGGAACCCGTACCGACGGACGCCCTTTTCATGCCAGATGCGCGGCAACGCAAAGCGGGTCTGGATCGCAGGCATCGTCGTATGGAACGAAGTGTCAAAACAAGCCACTTGCGGCACATTCGGTCTGATCTGCTGCAAAAACTCGATGATATCGAGGTTGAACGGCTGGTGAAGCGGTGCCAGCGGAATCAGCGTCTTGAGATAGGCAAGAATGTAAGGCCGCACAATGGACGGCTTGCCCAGATCGCCACCATGAACGACGCGATGGCCAACGGCCACAATCGTCAACTCAGGCAAAATAGATTCAAGCCAATCGAATAAAAGCCGCGCCCCTTCTGAAGGCGATTTGCAATTATCATCATTGATGTCGGGAAGCGTGTGACCATCGAAACCGGAACCCTTGGCCGCGAAAACGGCCTTGGTTCCGATACCGGTAATCGACCCTCGCCCGATACATTCCTGCTCGGGACCAACAAACAATGCGAATTTCAGGCTCGACGAGCCAGCATTCATCACGAGAACGGCGGCGTTTTTATCCATACCTTACTCTCCAAGACGGCTTTTCTGTTCGACATTCATCAAAACGGCCAAAGCCGCAGAAGCAAGACGCGCATGCGGCGGATCCGCACGGCTGGTCAGCATGACGGGAACCTTGGCTCCGATAATCAAACCGGCAGCCTCAGCCGCTCCCAGATAAGCCAATTGCTTGGCCAGCATGTTACCCGCCTCGATATTCGGGACGATCAAAACGTCCGCCTGTCCAGCAACCGGCGAATCGATCCCCTTGATCCGCGCAGCTTCCTTGCTGATCGCATTGTCAAACGCCAACGGACCATCCAGCGTTGCGCCCGTAATCTGGCCACGCTGCGCCATCTTGCACAAAGCGGCCGCATCAAGCGTCGCAGGCATATTGAGATTGACCGTTTCCGCCGCCGCCAAAATGGCAACCTTCGGATCGGCGAGACCCAAGGCATGCGCCATATGGATCGTGTTTTGCGTGATGTACTTCTTTGTCTCCAAATCGGGCGCAATGTTGATAGCCGCATCGGAGATCAAAAGCGGGAACTTATAGGTCGGAACGTCCATCACGAAAACATGGCTCATGCGACTTTCTGTGCGCAGGCCCTTTTCACGATGCACGACAGCGGACATAAGCTCATCCGTGTGAAGGCTGCCCTTCATCAGGGCACCGACTTTGCCGTCACGTGCTAGGGCAACCGCTTCAATAGCGGCAGCATGGCTATGCTCGACATTGATGATCTCGATTCCGTCAAGCGAGATGCTCGCCGCTTCGGCCGCCGCGCGAATCTTCGCTTCGGGCCCGATAAGGATTGGCGTGATAAGACCCGCCTGACGCGCTTCGCTCATCCCCTCAAGCGACGTGGCGTCGCACGGATGCACAACAGCCGTGCGCAAAGGCTCATAGCTCTTGGCCTTTTCGATCAGTGTGCTCATCCGGTCGTGGTGGAGCAAGCTGACTTCCGGCAAGCTGTTAATCGCGTGGCGGATCTTTTCAGTTGGTGCAAGAACCGTGGCAATGCCGATCACCACTTCCTTGTTGTCCTGATTGACACCAATGCAGTTGAGCGTCAGGAACTTCTTTTCCATATCCTTGGAAACAACGGTCACGGTCACTTCGATCGTGTCGTCGGGACGAACGGGCTTGAGGAACTTGAGCCCTTGCTCAAGATAAATCGTCCCCGGCCCCGGAAGCTTGGTTCCCAGCACTGCCGAGAACATCGCGGCACTGAGCATGCCGTGCGCGATCACGCTATGAAAGCGGCTTTTAAAAGAGTAATCATCATCAAGATGGGCCGGATTGACATCACCAGAGACAATGGCGAACAACTCGATATCGCGGCGGGTCAGTTTACGTGTGATCTTGGCGTAATCGCCAACATTGATTTCGTCGAACGTTTTGTTTTCGAGGATAGATTCAGACATTGGGTGCTTCCATCGTAAAGGACCAGAAAAGACCTTTTGCACCTCCCCAAGGCGGGAAAAATAGAGGGAGGATCAAAGCAAAAGACTGTCTTCTTTTACATTAACCATAACGATTTGTCAGCCTGTAATTTTACTGCATACGGGGAAGCGGTTTATTTCGTATGCGATTTTACAAGCTGTTGATAAAGCCCCATGATCTTGGCCGTGACGGCTTTGCGCGTGAAACTGCGGCTATAGGTTTCAAACCCGCTGGAGATCATTTGACGCCGCAAATCTTCGTCGTGCAGGGCTTTTTGCAAAGCCGTCGCCAAAGCCGCAACATCGTCAATCGGCACCAAAAGCCCGTTCTGGCCATCGGTCACATGCGCAGCAGGCCCAGCGCTTTGCGCGGCAACAAGCGGCGTCCCCGCCGCCCAGGCTTCGAGAATCACGGTGCCGAACGGCTCATAGCGCGACGGCAACGCGCAAACCGTTGCCGCGCGCAAAAGCGCGCCACGATCCGTGCGCCAGCCCAAGAAACGGACGCGCTTTTCAAGGCCCAGCTTACGCGTCAGTTTCTTAAGTTTCCCGCGCAGTGGTCCCTCGCCAGCCAGCCAGACAATGGCATCCGGCACCTTCTTGACGGCCTTAAGCAGCGTATCAAGGCCCTTTTTCTGATGAAGCCGCGAGAGGGCAAGAATAACCGGCGCATCTTCCGGCGTATCCAGTTCGCTGCGTGAGGCGGCTTTTTCGTCCCGCACATCGGGAAAAGTGGGCACATAAAAAGCATGGTCGGCGGGCACACCCTTGGCAACCTGATGCGCGACAATCCCCTCGGTCACACCGACAAAATGGCTGCATCTTTTGAAATTATGGGGATCGTAATAGCCGCCAAACCAGCCGATCACCGGGCCTTTTGACCAGACCGGCATTAAGCTGGCCGCGCGCCGCATCCAGCAATGGATAATGTCGGGCTTTTCCTTTTCGATCAGCTTTTTGAGTTTCCATTTCTGATAGGGCCTGAGCGGCATGCGCAGCACATCGCAGGCAAGGCGGACACCGGCCTTCTCCAGTTCAGGCGTGCGCGGCGCATCGGCGGCAACAACCGCGCACTGATCGACACCCTCTGCCTGAAGGCTGAGCATCACATCGACGGCATAGGTTTCCGCGCCGCCAAGCCCGCGTCCGGCCATGATATGAAGAACTCGCATGATCCCCTCGCCTCTCAACCCAACAAAAAAGACGGAAAGCTGTGCCTTCCGTCTTTCTTTTTACATGGGGTTTTCCGATTCGTCGCCCTTTTTCGGGAAACAAGCCCTTCCCGGTTACGCCTGCGTCGTTTCGCCGCCCAGTCCTTTGTTCAGCTTGCCAGCCGCCATTTCAAGAGCTGCGGCCATATCCGCCGGAAGGCTTGTCTTGACGATTCCCTCACCATCGACCTCGATATCAATCGGCGGCACGATGCTGGTGTCAAGATCGCTTGGCATATACGAGCCACGCGACGGCTCGGCCAGCGATTCATGGGCAGCCAGAGACTGGGCTTCCGTATCGCCTGATGAGGCCTGTTGCCCCGCAGGCATGGAAACCGTCGCGGGCTTGCCTGCACCGCTGGACGCCGAAGTCTGAGGTGAAGAAGAAGGCGTTGTCCACGAAGCCGCAACGGCCTGAGACGGACGGGATGACGTACCGGAAGTCGAAGCCCCTGTCGAGCCGGTTGTCTTACTCGTGCCCTTTGGCTCGTCAAACAGACGGGGCGGCTCGGTCACAACCTCTGGCAACCCGCCAACAGCCGCCATCGCGGCTTGCGCTGGTGTTTGCCCGGCTTCGGTCGCGGCGGCCATCACCTTGGCCAAACGCGCAATTTCTGCGGGCGTCGTGGCCGCAGGCGCGATATCGGTTGCCGACCAGTCGGGATCATTCAGACGCGCCGCAACCTCGGTAATCGCCCGCTCTTTCTTGATCGTCATAGGCGTTGTCGGGGGCACGGGCAAAAGCTTTTGTACGCGCAACGCGCCAACGCGATCGGCGACGGCATAGAACATGCGAGCACGGGCAATAAACTCAGCGAAAAGCATATGCACTTCGCCTTCACGCTGGCCACGCAAATGATCGTAAGCGGCGCGGACGCGCAGCGTCGGTCCACCTGTCCCCATATTGTCATAGAACGGCTTATTCAGGAACATGCCTGAAACCGTGTCCGTCTTCGCCTGCATGCCGTTTGATTCCAGAACGAAGCCATCGCCAACGTGATCGGAAAAGAACTTCTTCGTGTCACCCGGATCTTCCAGCTTGCCAAAGATTTTAAGGTTACAGTTGGCCAGAATAGATTGCGCTTCCTGTTTCACGCGCTTTTCCATTGACGGCAAATCCTGTGCCGCGAAGATCAGCGAGAAACCCAGTGAGCGCGCCTGTGCCGCCATAACGGCCATGCCTTGCGCGGTATAATAACCGACTTCGTCGAACACCGTCATAAAGGACGATTGCGAACGAGTCTGTTTGCTGCCAATCGCGTTTTCCCAGCTTCCCTCAACCGTGTTGCCCAGCGTGGCCCCCATCATGCCCTTCAAACAAGCCACAACGATTTTACCGAGGTTGGCAGCTTCATCGCCCGATTTCTCCAGCGACGGGATCAAACCAACAAGAATCCGGCGATTGAGCACGATATCCAAAACGTCAACATCGGCAAGCTGAGCCTTGAAGATATAGCCATAGTCATCGGCCAGCGATTGCAGTGAGCGAGTAAACTGCATCGACAGATAGCCATGCTGTTGCCGCGCGACCTGAAGATCGTACATCGGCTGGTCAGCGGTCGGCGGACGCTCATTCCCCTCATCATCGAAAGCCGCGTCGATATAACCGGGGAGCGTGCGCAAATAACCCTGAAGCGCGCGAACGATGCGTTCGGGCAGTTCGGGATCGCGAGACAATTTAATGATGGCAGGAAGCTCGATATAATCGCGCAAAATGCTGACATCAAGAAGCAGGCCGCCCTTATCGCGCTTCCATGTCAGCGCAGGCATCAGCGCGCCCATAAGCGCAACTGCACGCTCTTTCCACATGGCGTTATCGCCGCCCGCATCAGGCATCAGGTTCACAACCATATTGGTCAGGTAGGAAGCCGAGCCATTCGAGAACGGATTCATCGTGTTCGAAACCGCGCCATTATCAGAGTTCGCGGTCATGTAATTGAGGATCAGCAAATCATCGTCGCGCCCGAACCGCCGCGCCAGCGCATACAGCGAGGCCCACAAATCAGTGTCGGCCTTACCGTCGATATACACAAAGCCCGAACCCCATGTCAGCGCATTGGCGACCAGCGATTTCAGGCCTTCGGTTTTACCCGAACCAGTGGTTCCCAAAAACAGGATGTGCGTACGTGCATCGCTGTTGGTCAGCCACAGCTCGCGCCCGTGATCGGGGTTGTCGGCTTCATCCAGATTGCCCAGATACAAAATCCCTTCCGATGTGCCTGCCCCCGCTTTACCGGGTTTGGGGTTGTGCGGATCGGGAAGCGGCGCGGCAGATTTAGGCATCTTGAAAGGAAGCTCGATCTTCGCATTCAGGACCCACCGCGCATACATAACATAAAAAACAAGGAAGAAGTCGCTACCCTTCGCCAATTCAGGCATAAGATTTATCAGCACGACGGCCACGATGGACACCATGACAAGAGAGCTAGTCTGGCTCCAAAAGTCCTTGATGCGGACGGATGCCGGCCTCGCATCGCGAAGCAAGTCGCGGTGAGCGACATAATGTTTCTTGAGAAGGGGCATCTTCCTTGTTCTCCTTAACCCTTATTTCTTACTCAACATCTTTGGGCAAAACGTCGTCCGCATTCACAGGCACGCCGTTGCGCATCGCGTCATGGTCCGTCGCCGCGTCCACCGGCACTGATGGAACGGCCTGTTCGCTGACAACAGCAGCAGCCTTGGCCCGTTCTTCCTGGGCTTTATCGCTTGCATGTTCAGAAGGCATCATGAAAGCCAAAACCCCCATGCCGACAACAAAAAGGAAAACGAGCAGCAAAATGTTCTTGATCAGGCGTTCAAAGGAAAAAGAGGGCGCGCCACACAAAAGCGTTTTCTCGATTTTGGCATAAGATTCCTGCGCCTCATCATGATCATCGAAACAATAAACGGGAACAAAATCCTTTTCGGCAGGCTTGTACCCGAACTCCCATTCGCCGTCCTTTTCACGCAAACTAAGCGTGACATTAGGCGTCTTTTCCAAATCAAGGTGCCACAACATGGGCGGTTCGCTCGTCTGGAACGAGACGACCAGACACGGCACGGTATTCCAGTGGACAACCTTGGCTTTAACAGGAGGCTTCTTGCCGAGAAACGATAACATGATCCCTATCCTTGTTTGCTGTTGAGCCTTCAACGCTTGGCTTGAGCCGGTTCTTCACGAGGCGGAACCTGCACAAGCGTGTCTCCTCCCATGTAAATATTCAACGTTACGATGGCCGTATCCAGACGCGGGGTCGGCAAAGCCTTACCCGCCGCGTCCTCGGCCATGTAATGCGCAATGGCTCCAGCCCCTTCCGTGTGGAAGGAACGCCGCCCCAGATTGTTGATTGCATACCACAATTCACGGTCAACGCCGCGCACCCAAAGACATTGGGCAGCCGCCAGAACGCCGCCCATATAACGCGCCCATTTCAAAACGCCCAAAAGAGCCGTCGTGCGATAGGCATGCTTGCCCGCAATTTCCAAAGCCACGCCGCCAACGGCAGGATCTTTTAAAATCTTCATGATTTCGCTTTTAAGCTCTGGCGAAACCTTGAACCCTTTGTCGGCGGACCAGCACAAAGAAATCTTGCCAAGAAAATCATCGCTTTCGTCGCGCTTTTGAACACCTTTAAGGGCAAAAGCCGCAAAGAGAGCCAGATAGTGGATCGGCAAATCCTGATAGCCATTCCAGCGCGGCCCAAGCTGACGCATAAAGGCGCGCCGGACAGCCTCGCGTTCGGGCACATTGTTGACAACAGGAATGCGGTGATAGGCGATCCATTCCTCTGGCGCGAAGGCTTCCGCAAAAAGCGGCGTCTTGTCGGGAACCTTATGGCCCAGAATGCGCGCGCTAGCCTTGGTCGGGTTGAAATTGACGATCGGCGAAATCACAGGCCAGATAGAAACCTGCGACTTAATAAAGGTTTCAAGCGTATGACGAGTCTTGAAAAAGTTTCGCTTGGACACAAATGCAGCCACATAAGCAAAGCCCGCGCAAACGATGAAGACAATCCATTTAAGATGGCTTCCGACATACTGTCCGATAAGGCCGATGCTCTCGGATGTAATGTTATAGTATTTGATCGCTTCTTGAATCGGCATAGATTGAATATCGCCAGCCCCAAAACAATTATGGCTCGCAAGACGAACGGAATCGGTTGGCATCAGCTCACCCACAGGGGCGTAACGCAACCACGTAAAGCAATAACCCGCGCGGTCATCATAAATCGACATGATCCCAAGTTCGGCCATGCGAAGATACTTCAAGCCTGTTAAAAACTGGGGTTCGAAAAAGACCCAGATTCCCCAACAAATCCCGCCAATCACGGTGAGCAGGATGAGCAGTATCCAGACAGGATCATCATTATTGTTGCCGGCCATCGAAAAAGCCTCTGCCTTCGGTTAGAGTTCTGTTATTCTTTCCACTATATAGCGTGTTTAAGGTGTGGAAAACAACGCGCTTGAAAGCAGCCAGAATGCCCTAAGCTTTTACTTGCAACAACCTTTTTTAAGGTTAACACTGGTCAAGGGCCTGAAAATCAGGACGAAGCGACCTCGTCACCAAAGGCATTACGGACAGCCGCGATCATTTCGCTCGCCAATTCCCCTACAATATGGGTGGTCGTTGCCCGTTCCAGATCGCCTTTTTCCATGCGCTGGACCACACGACGGCGAATTTCCTGCCGCGCCGAACCGCCTGGGAAGAATTTGGACAAAACCTGCCGCGCCCGGGGTGCCCCAACCGCTTCATAAAGCCTTGAGCGCAAATCAACATCTTCCGACGAGGTGGACAGAGCCCACAGCTCGACAGGCCCCAGCGTATTAATCAAATGCTGCTCGTAACGGCCTTCGTTGGTGCTCAAAAGGAACAAGACGGGAGCGCCACTGGCCCGAGGTCCAGTCAGACGATAGCGCATCACCCACCGTGCGGTATCGGACAAACCAAATCGCTCGGCTGTCGAGGAAATCGCGCGTTCAGACACCGCAGTGCCGCAAATCCACACGCCCGTGGCCATATCGACCATATCATCACTGAAATCGTCCAAAAGCTGGGAGGCCAGCACGATCTGCACGCCCCATTTCCGACCTTCACGCATGTCACGCACAACCTGAGCCCGCACGGACTGGGTCTTGCTGGTGCGGTGGAACTCGTCAAAACAGAGCCGCTTGGGCGATTCCCGAATGTCACGCAACCGCGCTTCGTGATAGGGCCGATATTTTTCCGGCATCAAGCGAACGGCATCCTGTCCCAGCCACCAAGCCCGAACCAGAACGTGCCGCGCCAGCATATACATCACCGCCGTCTGACGGTCGGCACTGTCGTCGCCCTGCGGCGCGACGTCCTGCAAATCGATGGCGGCGATACGGGTCGTCCCGATATCGAACCGCGTGATCGAGGCCAAAATCGGGAACTCACGCACAGCCGACGCGATCATGCGGTCAAAAGCGTGAATAATTGACTCCGCCGATGCGCCGATCGAGGTTTCCTCCAGCAAAGCGCGAATCTGCGGACGACGCGCTGCCGTCACGGCATCAGCCAAGGTCGGCACGGCATGGCGTTGGGACATCATACATTCATGGTAAGCCCCGATTTCATAGAGCGCATCGACAACATCCCACCAGTAAGGATCGACAGGCAGGTGGATATTGTGGCGGCGGATTGTCTCATCAACCTCCGCCTCGACATTTTGAAGATAGGGGCGAGGCTCGGCATTCGCGCCCTTATCGTCGCGCCAGCGATACATCTCATCTACGCAAAGACCGACCAGCTGGGCCATGCCGTCATAAGGCGTTTTCTGTCCGGGAGCCGTGCAAAGCAGCGTCAAAAGCTCGCTGAGATAGGCGCGCTCTTCCGGCAACGGATAGCGGCAGCCCAACTGCGTATCGAAGGGATTGATCGCATATTCGGGTGCCATTTTAAGCTTGAAGTGCATCGCCTCGTGCCGCCGCTCAAGCGGCAAGGCATCGCGGATCAGCGAAATCAGCCCTGAAGAGGAAGGTCCGATATCAAGAATAGCCATATAAGGCAGCCGTGCGTTCCCCGCCGACAACACGGTCCCGAGGTTCAGCGCATTCATCAAAACGGATTTACCGGCACCAGGCTGGGCAAAGATCAGATCGAACCATGTCGTGCAAAGGCTGCTGCCGGGCTGGTAAGGCCACACGCGCCCATCCGAGGTTCTGAAAATAACCGAGCCTTCCGTAAAAGGCGAAGAGGCCCGCTGCCATGGCAATAGCTTGATGACGTCGCGCAGCGGCGCAATGGCCGGTGGCGCGGTCGAGGCGCAGGCAATCCCCAAAGTCGAGGACAAAACGGACTCCAGCGGATCGCCCCCCGCCGACGAAGCCTGACAATAGCCCCATGCTTCAAGAGCCTGTGTCAGAGCGGCCAGTCGCACTTCCACCAGCTTGCGGTCACGGACGGGCGCATAGGTCGAAAGCGAGATGCGAAGCCGCACCACAGGATCGCTTTGCGCCAGTTCCTGCAAGGCGCGGATGGATTCCCTGATCTGACGGTTTACGCCGTTCGTCCAAGCCAAAATCGCCGCCGCAAACGCCCGAAATCCGGCAGAATGCGCTCCTGCGCTTTCGACCAGATAGGAAATATGGAACGGCACGTCCGAATCAATCAAGCGGGCAAGCAATTGCGGGAAGGGTGAGGGGTCGGCAGGCCCCAGCGTCATATCGACGCCCCCCCATACCAGATCGCCGATTCGCACAATGGTTGGCGAAAGCACCTCGGCATCACCAGTGCAAAGCTGGCGACCAATGGGAGGCCACAAAATTTCCGACAAATCGTTCTTTGTCGTCGGCGCACGGGGGATCAGCGGGTCACCCGGCACATTGGCGCGCCAGTTGTCGTGGGCCAGCGTCGGATAAAGGCTTCGCCGCGCCGCACAAAGAGCCGAATGAACATTTTCTAGCGTCGCGCGGATCGCCAGTTCTTCAAGAGCGGCCAACATCGCGGCGACATAGCTTTTGTGGCGTACACGCAAAGGCTCAAGCGCGGACAAGGGGTGCTGGGCATCGTTCGCAACGACCCATTTCTGGGCCTGCCGTCCCTTGACCGCACCGCTCAGATCGGATTTGGTAATCGCCGACGGGCGCGTCCACAGAACGAAATAGATTTCCTCATGCGCCAGATATTTGGTCATGTGACGCTGACGCTCGGAAAGCAAATCCTCGACATCCAGCTCCATCGCGCGTGACGACGAGCGATTGGCCTGCATCACGTGGTCAAGGTCCGCGCCCGCCATTTCGGGGTCGCGCATGAAGTAAACCTGAAAGGCATAACCGGGCCGGTCAAAGCGTGAGCCCATCTTGATTGTCGCCTGCTCGATAATCCACTGATATTCGGCGTCACCGATAATCTGGCGTGAGCCGTGGATTTTAAGATAGGACACCATCGACCCGTCGGAAGCCACAAGCGTGGTCGCATCGTCAGCTGTTTCCAACTGGACAAAGGATTCGATCGGCTGTTTTGACAACATCAGAAACGAGGCCAAAACGCTGTCCAAAACATTGAGCATACACGCATTCTCCGGCACATACGGCAGGCGGGCAGACCAACTGATAAGCCCCCGAACAGGATGGATGAGGAAGAATAGACTTAAGCTCCCCATACTTCAAGCATTGCAACTGTTTTAAAAGCCTGAATGTGAACAATTGACTAATGACCACACAGCCCGAGTCACCGAATCCTTGACGCGTGAAACCTACAGCCCTATGTCTGGAAAACCGTTTCGAATACAGTGAGGTTTTTTAAGTGCTAGCCCGCATCGGCACCGTCGCTTTTGAAGGCACCACCGTTTTGCCGATCGACGTGCAGGCCCAGATCGCGTCGGGCATCGTCGCCTTCAACGTCGTTGGGCTGCCTGATAAAGCCGTCGGCGAAAGCCGCGAGCGCGTGCGCGGTGCGTTGCACGCCCTTGGACTCGCTCTGCCTGCGAAACGAATTACCATCAACCTCGCGCCCGCCGATGTCCTGAAGGAGGGCAGCCATTTTGACTTGCCCATCGCCCTGGCCCTTTTGGCCGCGATGGAGGTCCTGCCCAAGGAAGAGCTGGCAACCTATGTGGCCCTTGGCGAGCTTGGCCTCGACGGAGCCCTTGCTAGCGTAGCCGGAGCCCTGCCCGCCGCCGTCGCCGCCAATGCCGCCGGAAAAGGCCTGATCTGTCCGTTGCGAAACGGCAACGAAGCCGCATGGGGAAGTGCCGACCTCACCGTCCTTGCTGCGCCAACCCTCCTCTCTCTCATCAATCATTTCAAGGGCCTGCAAATCATTCCGCGCCCTGAACCTCAAGTTCAGACCTGCGAGACGAGCGGCCCCACCCTCGACCTGCGCGACATCAAGGGACAGGAAACGGCCAAGAGGGCGTTAGAAGTCGTCGCCGCCGGAGGGCACAACCTGCTCATGATCGGCCCGCCCGGGTCAGGAAAAAGCATGCTGGCCGCCCGCCTGCCTGACCTGCTCCCGCCCCTGCAACCGGACGAGGCGTTGGACGTTTCCATGATCCACTCGCTGGCCGGTCTTTTGGAGGAAGGCAAGCTTCTGCGCCGCAGACCGTTTCGCGACCCGCACCATTCGGCCACCCTTCCCTCGCTGATCGGCGGCGGCACCCGCGCCAAGCCGGGCGAGATTTCCCTTGCCCACAACGGCGTGCTGTTCCTCGACGAGTTGCCAGAGTTCCAACGCGCCACGCTTGAAGCCCTGCGCCAGCCGCTTGAGACAGGCCGCGCCGTCATCGCCCGCGCCAACCACCACGTCAGTTATCCCGCCCGCATCCAGCTTATCGCCGCGATGAACCCATGCCGCTGCGGCCATATGGGCGATCCGACCCAAGCCTGTGGCCGCGCCCCCAAATGCGCCCTTGATTACCAGTCCCGCATCTCCGGCCCGCTTCTGGACCGTATCGACTGCCATGTGGACGTGCCCGCCGTCAGCCCCGCCGATCTATCCCTGCCCCCTCCGGCGGAAGGCTCCGCCGACGTCGCCCGCCGCGTCGCCCAAGCCCGCAGCATCCAGCAAGAACGCTATGCCGCCCTGACTAAAACCAATGGGGCCGAAGCCAACACCCAGCAACCCATCCGCACGAATGCTGAGGCCGACGGCGAGCTTCTGGAAAAAGTCGCCGCCCCCGATCAAGCTGGCCGCGACCTTTTGATGCAAGCCTGCGAGCAATTCAAGCTCTCGGCCCGGGGCTATCACCGCGTCCTGCGCGTCGCCCGCACCCTCGCCGATCTGGGGGGCCAAGACAGCGTCACCAAACTCCACATCGCCGAGGCGTTAAGCTATCGCAAACTTTCTTTTGCAAGATAGAAGGCATGATCAAACTCACGCTCTTTAAAACCCTCAGCTACGCCACCATGCACATGACCGTAGCCATCACCGTCGCCTTTATCCTGAGCGGCAGTTGGCAGGTCGCGCTGGCCATCGGGCTTATCGAGCCGTGCGTGCAAACCATCTGTTTCTTTTTCCATGAAAGATTGTGGCACCGCATCGAAACACGCGCGCGCCGCGCGGCCCACCATAACAGCGTGATCGACAGCACCTCCCCCGCCAGTCGAAGCGTCGAAGCTTTTTTGAATGAGGAAGAACCTTAGACCAACGAGCCGATGAACTGACACGCGCGTGCCGTCCAATTTCCCTACCCCTCGTCTTCCCGCACAGCAGACGGCGCGAAGCGCAGGCTGCGTGATGCGGGACCCAGCGAGGCCTCGGACCATTCCCCGAACCTAAGTCCCTTGTGTCCAAATGTGGCTGGACCCCCCATCAAGTGGGGGGGGGGGGGGGACGAAGGGCGAGGTTACCTTGCATGTCGCCTTTGATAGGCTTGTCGGTATTAAGCGTAAAAACGCCTATCCCTTGCCGCCAAGAACAGACAAAACCGCCGCAACCACCTGCTCCAGCGATGCGCCGCCCAAAACTGCGCCCAGAGCCCCAATCACGATCAGCCAGACAATCGCTTTGCCCAGTGCGCTGTCGGACTTTCCCGATAATTTCTCGCGATAGGAAACGCCCGTTCCGGGAATCCCCGCATTACCCGTGACGCCATTCTTGCCGACATTAATCGACGCGCCCTTCTTCCCCACCGTCACCGAAGCCCCACCCTTGCTCAGATTAAGCGTCAGCCCCTTGAACAACGAAACCCGTTTTTGAAAGCGTAGGCCCATCGAAACCTCCGTCAGTTATTCGGTCAAACGATAAGGAACAGCCACACGCAACACCTTTTCAGGAGACAATCCGTTCGCTGTCATGACTTTGTCAATAAAGCCTGTATCCAGATAATAAGCCAGCGTCGTATTCAACCGCGCCTTCAGTTTTTCTTGCCCCATCGGCACAGGGATCACCCCTGCGGCGACACGAAGCGGCTTGCCCGACACGCGACGAATCTTGCCGGGATTACGGTCGATAAAGTCCCCGGCCATACACGTTTCCGCCGCCGTCAAATCCGCCTTGCCCATAGCGATGGATAAAAGAACGTCAACATCGGTCGACAGGTTAGGCAATGCCAGATAACGGGCCTTTGGAAAACTCGATTTAATGACGCTCTCCCCCATATAACCCTCAAGGCTCATGAACGTTACATCGCTCTGGTCAGCCTTATCATAGGCCTCGTCAAAACGATGGTCATCCGCCCGCGCATACAAGTAAAAGGGCTGGTAATAGACTGGGATCGAGAAGTCGCTGACAGCGGCACGTTGCGGCGTATAGCCCGTGGGCGCGCAAATCATATCGTAACGTCCAGTGACAAAGCCCGCAAAACGATCCCCCGCGCCAACCTCTTCCGCCCAGTCGATTTCGACACCCCAGTCTTCACCGATTTTGGTCAGAATATCATAATAAACACCGGACATCTTGCCTGTCGTCGCGTCCTTCCCCAAAAAGGGTGGCCAGACAATATAGGCGCACCGGATTTTCTTAGTCCGCATGATCCGCTCGTAAACGGATTCCTTTTGCGCCTCTTGAGCAACCGGCCCCTCACTCTGTTCACGCGGCAAAACGGCATACCCAGCCAAAGCCAGAAGAACCACACCAATCACAACACCCCACGTCCTCATGCCCCGCTCCCTTCAGGTCAACCGTGCGAAAAGTTTAGCATAGGTTGCCGTTCAATCAAAAAGCGATCCGACATTGGAAAAAGCGAAGAATCCCTTAGCCGTCACCGAAGCCCCGCCCTTGCTCAGATTAAGCGTCAGCCCCTTGAACAACGAAACCCGTTTTTGAAAGCGTAGGCCCATGATCGACTCGCATCTCTCGACAAAATGATGTTCAACCAATCATTCTTGTAGCCCCCTGTCAATTACCATAACAAGAATCTTTCCCTATATCACCTCAATTATGTTGAAGAATATTCCAAACAACCGCGCAACACGAATGAGGTTTTGTTAGATAATACAGTTTATACCTCTTAGATAGTCTTATCTTTATTATTTATCACTGATTATCTGATTTCTATCTTGACATGGTTAATGAGACTGCTTATAAATATAGAGAACGGGTCACATAAGCCCTCAATCAAAACGCTAAAGAAGGATTATCTATGAACAAGACATTCGAAAGCATAAACGAGCAGGTGACAACGGCAGGTGGTGTCAAAACATTTTCTATGGAAGAATTACGGGAAGCAAAAGGAGCGAAAAGACTCGGGAACTATGTAGTCGAAGCAATCAGTGAAGAACTAGCACAACATGGGCTTGGTCATTTTCCTGAAGATTTACCACAGTACCAACACCAATGCGTGCGCGTCTATCGCAAAGGAACAGCTGTTGGCAGATTGATCGACGCAATTACCAGCGTCTGCGACAACGTCGAAATGCAAAAGAACGAAAAAAATGATGAAATTATAAGACAAGTTTCAGAAAATGATGCGCAAGAGGTGCTTCACAAAATTAAACAGCTCGTATGTGAATAATCTTCGGCTTCTTGGAAGAAGCGAGGGGACAAAAACCAACCTGATTGCTCTTTTTGTCCCCTCTTCTAATCATATCCCCTCACTTCCCCCGCTTGATCCGTTTGCGTTGGGAGGAAGTCGGGATGTTCATGGCTTCGCGGTATTTGGCGACGGTGCGGCGGGCGACGTCGATGCCTTCGGCTTTCAAGAGCTCGGTCAGGCGGTCGTCGGAAAGGATGGCCTCCACACTTTCCGCATCGATCAGTGCCTTGATGCGCTCACGCACCGCGAGTGTCGAAACGGTTTGCTCACCGCCCGTTGTCGCGAGTGCGCCTGAGAAAAAGTATTTCAGCTCGAACAGGCCGCGCGGCGTGGCGATGTATTTGTTTTGCGTCACGCGGCTGACCGTGGATTCGTGCATCTCGATGGCCTCGGCAATATTCTTGAGGGCCAAAGGCCTTAGATGCTGCACGCCATAAATAAAGAAATTGTCCTGCTGCTTCACGATTTCCGAGGCGACCTTCAGAATCGTCGTCGCCCGCTGACGCAGGGCTTTGACCAGCCAGTTCGCCTGTTGCCACCTTTCGCTGACATAGGCTTTATCCGTAGCGACGCGAGTGCCGCCGATCAGCATCGTATAAAAACTCTCATTCACCAGCACGCGCGGCAGCGTTTCGTGATTGAGCTCGATATGCCAGCCTCCACCCGCCAGCGGCACGAGCAGCACATCCGGCACAACAGGCGGTGCGACATCAGCAGCAAAGGCGATGGCAGGCTTGGGCGTCAGGGCGCGCAGTTCGGTAAGCATGTCGGCCAAGTCTTCCGCATCCACGCCGCACTTGCGCATCAGGGCCGTCTTTTCATGCTTGGCGACCAATTCAAGATTATCCAGCAACGCCTGCATCGCGGGATCGAGCCTGTTTTTCTCGCGCAGCTGGATGGTCAAACATTCCTTCAGCGAGCGGGCAAAAATCCCGGCGGGGTCGAGCCGCTGTAGCCGAACGATGATGGCCTCGAACAAATCGGGAGCCACGCCAAGCTGGCTGCGCACCAGATCAAGCTGGGCGGGGAGATAGCCCGCCTCGTCCAGAAACTCCAAAAGCGCGGCGGCGATAATCCGCTCTGCCGGATCAGAGAAATCGACGTGAATCTGACTGAGCAAATGATCACGCAAGCTGGGTAACTCGGCAATCGTTTCCTCCAGCGGACGCGGTGACAAAGAGGGATCATAAACGCTGCCCCCTTGATCCTGTGGCGCGTAATTGTCATAGGCTCCGTCGGACGGCACATCGGCATCGGCAGGGGCGGGTCCCTCTTCGGCAAGCGAGTCGGTGGGCAATTCGCTCACGTCATGATCATCGCCATCGTTGGGGGAAGTGACCAGTCCTTCACCTTCGCCACCCGCCTCGCCATGCTCCAAAAACGGGTTCTTGTCGATTTCCTCGGCAACGAACGCGCACAAATCCTGATTGGACAATTGCAACAGCTTGATCGCCTGCTGCAACTGGGGCGTCATCACCAGCGATTGCGACGTGCGAAGGTCAAGGCGTTGAGAAAGGCTCATGCGTCTTTATACTACATTCTGAACTCGTCGCCCAGATAAACGCGGCGGACATCGGCATGGGCCACAATTTCTTCGGGCGAGCCCTCCATCAGGACGCGTCCATCATGGATGATCGACGCACGATCCACAATCTCCAGCGTCGCGCGCACATTATGGTCGGTGATGAGAACGCCGAGGCCGCGATCGCGCAAATGCACGACCAGATCGCGAATATCGCCCAGCGCAATCGGATCAATACCGGCGAACGGCTCGTCCAGCAAAAGGAAGTGCGGCTTGGAAGCCAAAGCCCGCGCGATTTCCACGCGCCGCCGTTCACCGCCCGACAAAGCCATGGCAGGAGCGCGGCGCAGATGCGTGATGCCGAACTCGACCAGCAAATCGTCCAGCATAGTCTCGCGCGTGTCACGGTCAGGCTCGATCACTTCCAAAATGGCGCGAATATTGTCTTCGACATTCAGCCCGCGAAAGATAGACGTTTCCTGTGGCAGATAGCTAAGCCCCAGCCGCGCACGGCGATACATGGGCAGGTTCGAGACATCCAGCCCGTCGATGTAAACCGCGCCGACATCTGGCGCGATCAAGCCGGTCAAAAGATAAAAGCACGTTGTCTTACCCGCGCCGTTCGGCCCCAAAAGCCCGACGACTTCGCCGCGCTTTAAGTTCACGCTGACATCATGCAGAACGGGTCGCCCCTTGTAATGTTTGCCCAGATGCGCCGCCTCTAACCCATGGCCGAGCAGCTTGACAGCCTGAGGTGAGCTCGCCTTTTCCACGGTTCCTTTTTCCTTCGCCTCACCGGAAGCAAAAGGGATCACACGACCTGAAGCACTCATGGTTGCTCCCCTTTGTTTTTGGAAGGCGAAGCGGAAGGCAGCAACGCGCGAACGCGTCCACCGCCGCTGTTCAGCAAGCGGCTTTGCCCTGTCTTGAAATCAATCTCGGCCTTGTCACCGGCCAGCTGGGTTTGATCCCGCGTGATGCGCACCTGATCCATCAAATAAGCCTTATCCTGCTTAGCGTCATATTCTGCCCGTTCCCCGCGCGAGACGCCGCCATCCTTGGTGACGATAATCACGTTGCCCTTGGCGCGGATTTTCGAGATTTCCTTGGCTCCCGTCGCGCCGGTTTCAAGAGAAGCCGCCAGAATATCCGCCTCGATCCGGCTGCCCTGATGCTCGGCCATCGCGCGGCCTCGCGCCAACGCCGTGCTTTGGCCTTCGTCATATTCCAGCGAGTCCTTCGCCGTCACCGTGTCCTTGTCGGTCACATAGCGCAAGTTCGATCCCGTGATCTTGACCAGCTTGGCATCAAGATCATACACGGCCCGATCGCCATAGACCTGCTGTTTATCATCGCGAATCACAACATGCCCTTCGGCAGTCATGGTATCGATAGAGCCGCCTTGCGTCTTCGCCCCACCCTCTTGCGGATCGCGGGCATGGGCCGTCAACAAATCCGCCTCGACAATCATGGCCCCGCGCACGACCCGCGCCTTGCCCCGCGCCACATAAAGGCGCGTGTCCTTATACCATTCAAGACTCTCATCGGCAGAAATATCGACCATTTCCGAAGCCGTCGCCGGAGCCTGCAACGCCGCCTTGCCCTTGGCGAGGGCGGGACCTGCCATAAGACATGCAGCCAAAGCCGCCAGAGAAAGATATCGAAGAGAAGCGTTCATGAGCCTATTTCGCTTTGCCTGATGTCTGTTTAGCTTTACCAGAGCCGGAAAGCCGTTGCAAATCCAGTTTCGCCTGAGCGGGACCCGTGATCACCACGGTTTTACCGCCATCCAAAAGGCGAAAGCCGGTCCCTGTCATCGTGCCCATCGGGCCCTGTACCAAAACCGGCTTGTCACCCCACGCCGTGCTTTGCGACATATCGACATTCATTTCCTCCGACGAAAAGCGATAGCCCTCGTCATGAAACAGCTCGACATGGCCGCCCAGCCACAGCTTTTTACTTTCCTGATCCACACGGCCCTTGTCGGCATGCCCCGCGACCCACGCGCCGCCTTCCAAAGCCAGCTCGCCCTTGGGTTTTTCCAGATCAACCAGATTGCGCGTGTTGGCCGCCTGCAACGCCCGCTCGGCAGTCAGGGCATAGGCCTGCCCCTGCGTGTCCGTGCCCGTCAGATTCAGCTTTTCGATCATAAGGTTTGGCACGTTATCGACCATTACCGCCGAAACATGCCCTGTCTCGATCATCGGCCAGACAATCAGAGCCCCCAGCCCCAACAACACAATAAGCGGCAAAATCCACCGCAAACTGCCGACAAGGCGCGAATAACGCTGTGTATGCGCGCGGGCCTGCGCCGTATCGCGCGGACGCAGCGAGGCCATCCGGTCAGGTGCAGCCAACCCAGCCCCATACGCATCCCTGCCGTCTTGTTCGTCAGTACCGGACATAACCTCTTCATCAATAAGAGCCGTATTAACGGATCAGATTGCCCTGTCATTTCTTAACGAATGGTTGAGGAAACGCTCAGCCCCTATTCGGCTTGTGGGCAAAAATATCGACATTCTGCCATCCGGCGAGGTCCAACGCGGCCCGTGCGGGCAAAAAGGCGAACGCCGCCTGCGCCAAATGCTCGCGCTTTTCACGCACCAGCATGGCATCCAGCTTCTCGCGCAGCTGATGCAGGTACAGAACGTCCGAAGCGGCATAGGTCATCTGCGCCTGGGTCAGCTCTGGCGCGCCCCAATCGGAGGTCTGTTGCTCCTTAATCAGATCGGTCCCCAGCAAATCGCGGCACAAATCCTTCAGCCCGTGACGGTCACAGAAGGTCCGCGCCAACACCGAGGCCACCTTGGTGCAGTAAACCGGCTGGGGTAACACGCCCAGATAATAGAAAATCATGGCCAGATCAGCCCGCGCGAAATGGAAAAGCTTGGTCACCCGCTCGTCTTCCATCAGCCGCTTGAGATTCGGCGCGTCATATTCATTCGGTGCAAACTGGACCAGATGTGCCGAGCCGTCGCCGCCGGACAACTGGACCACGCAAAGCCGGTCCCGCGCCCAGTCAAGCCCCATCGACTCGGTATCCACGGCCACCACTGACCCCAAATCCAGCCCGTCCGGCAAATCGCCCTTATGCAAAGTAATAGATGGTGTTGCCATAGATCGTTCCTTTTTCAGCTATCTTTTAAAGAGTTACCCCCACGCCTCGCGCTTGAAGCATAAAGAACACGGTCTAAACCCTGTCATTCCGGCGCAAGCCGGAATCCATATTTATCCCAAAGGATAGCCTCACTATGTGGATTCCCGCCTTCGCGGGAATGACGCAGGTTTTTAGAAGACAGCACCAACTCCTGAAGTTCGATGGCTATATGAGTCTTTTTGGGAGCCGCCGTCAAGGGTGGGAAGGCAAGAGAACTCCGTTTCTAAGCCCCCTACTAGCCCGCTGCCCATGTTGTGTAACAGCACAAAAGAGAAGCCGGAATCCATACTCAGGAAAAAGGGATCTATCGCCCTTGACTCCGATATTATCCATAGGTCTTCTTGTGGTCGCCTCGATTCATAATACGGTCAATGATGCGCTGGCTTGCCTCCTGTCCGCGCGTTTTTGGGCCTTCTTTTTTATAAAGTTCATGCACACCATTTCCCAAATATTTATATTCAAGCCCCCTCAAGTCACCGTGGGCAAGAAGCTCTGATAAATGAGACGACGCTATTCTTTGCCTGAACCCAGGCTTATTGTGAACGCGTCGATCCAGATAATCGTCAGGGTCATATTTTTTACGACGAGGCTGGTCAGGGTGCCTTGTTTCCTCATATTGATCATCATCATCTTCGTCCATAGTGAACCCCTTTAGCGAATGCCTCAAAAAAGTTAACCCATATGAGTCTTTTTGAGGGTCGCCGTCAAGGACGGCAGGTCTACTTCGTCCAAAACTTCATGTTGTCTTCGGCAGGCGGCATATATTTCTCGGCTTGAAAAAAGACAGCATCCAGAATCGTAGGCTCGTCCTTTTCAAAACCCGTCATACCGCACCATTCACCCAAAGTTGAGCTGCCATCGGCACGAAAAGAAAGCTGCCCACCGGGAAGATCAAACGGCTTGCTGTGAATATAGCGAGCAACCGCCTGCGGATCATCACCGCCAACAGCCTCAATAGCCTTGGCAAGAACCGTGACGACGCTGTATCCATAAAAGGCGGCGTTGACGGGTTTCTCGCCATAGGCCTTTTCATAAGCATCTACAAACTTCTTTTGTTCAGGGCCCGTCAGCTTGTCCACTGGGTAGCCCCTGCATGAAAACCAGCCCTCTGGGGCCTCCTTGCCAAGCGGCCTGATATAGCTTGCATTACCAGCAAAGGGACTGATGACGATGCGATCTTTAAAAAGCCCCCGCTTGCGGCCCTCGCGCACAAGTTTCAGATAATCGGGACCAAACGAAGCAACAAACAGACCGTCTGGTTTGGCTCTGTTAACGGCTTGAATGGAGGATCCTGCCTCAAGCTTGCCGATTGGATACCATTGGGTTTCAACAAATTCGATAGAAGGATTGTTTTGCTTGGCCGCTTTTTGGAAATCATCAATAAGCGTGCGGTTCAGTTCATAATCTGCGGCAATGAAGGCCCACCGTTTCTTTCCCGACTGAACGGCTTTCTCTGCAAGGATTCCTGACCATACGGTGCTGGGCGCCATGATTTGGAAATAACGGTCATGCCCTCCCTCGGTCAGCAACTTTGATGTGCCCGCATAACCCCTAAACAACAGCATCTCATTTTGTTTGGCAAAATCGGAGGCTGCCAAGCCCACATGACTGAAAATCGTCCCGATAACGATCTTGATCCCTTCACGGTTCTTGTACTCTTCCATAATTTTGATGGCTTCGGGCGGACTTCCCTTGTTATCGCGCGACAGAATCTCAAGCGGTTTCCCGTTAATACCCCCCGCGTTGTTGATTTCATCGACGGCGAGCTTCCACCCCTTCTGCCAGTTTCGGGCTTCATCGGGCAAAGAAGAATAAGCCATAAGCTCGCCGATGCGGATTGGCTTTGGGGCGGCCTGTTGCGCCAACGCGGGTTCACAGCACAGCAGAAGTGCGAGAAGAACAAGAAGACGCGGCACGATCAGCTCCATCAAAAGCATTTGGCACTTTCGTGCCGTCTATTGGATTGTGAAAGTGTAGCGTGGAGTCCCCCACAAAAAAAGCCCCCTTGCGGGGGCGTTTTTATATGAATGGTGCCCAGAAGAAGACTCGAACTTCCACGACATTGCTGCCACTGGCACCTGAAGCCAGCGCGTCTACCAATTCCGCCATCTGGGCCCGCCTTGCTTGGGGCGAGGAGGAGACAAGGAACTAAGGCTTTCACCACCGAAAGTCAAGCGGATCATTGCAACTGTTTTTGGTTAATGGCTGTTTTCTTGACTGGACTTAAAAAAATGGGATGCCAGCCTTCGCTGGCATGACATGCCCTTTTGTAAAACTCTGTTCATCAAATTCAAACTGTCACCCCAGCGAAGGCTGGGGTCCCATTTTTTTACTGGCTTAATTTCCTGGGGGCAAAAAGCTAGGAAGCTTCCTTCTCCCCCACCCGCGCCAAAATCTGCCCTGCAAGGGTGGTGAGGGTATCGTCGCGGGCCCCCATGATGATGAGGCGGTCACCGGAGCGGGCCTGAGCCACCATCGAATCGGCGCAGGTTTCGCGTTTGTCATGGGCAGTGACGGAAACGCCTCGCGCCATCAAAGCCTCGGCTAGATCGCGGCTGGTGACCTCGCGATTGACGGTGCCGCCCAGATAGAGCGGCTCCGGCAGGAACAAAAGATCATCCTTGTCCAGTTGCGTGGCAAAGGCCTCGACAAACGCGTCCTTCATCAGTCGCAGGGGACCATAGCCATGCGGCTGGAACAGGATCAACAGTCGCCCGCCAAACTGGTGGAGCGCGGCGAGAGTCGCGGTGATCTTGTCGGGATTATGCGCGAAATCGTCGATCACGGTCACGCCACCCGCTTGACCGACAACATCCATCCGGCGCGCCATCCCTTCAAACGAGCCCAGCGCGGCGCAGGCTTCCTGAAAAGAAACCCCGACCGCCAGCACGGCCCCCAAAGCAGCCAGCGCATTGGCGGCATTATGCCGCCCCGTGACGCACAGCCGAACATCGGCGCTCTCGCCCGAAGGCGTGTGCGTAACAGTAAAGCCAGCCCCTTCCTGTACCAGCGCGATGTCCGAGGCATAAAGCGTCGCGCTCTCGTCCTCCAGACTAAAGGTCGTCAGCTTGTCCGTAGGAACACCCTGCGCCAAAGCCGCGCTTTCGGCATTGTCCAGATTGACAACCGCATGGCCTGCCCGCTCTAAATACGCGGCGAACAAAGCGCGGAGTTCCTCCATCGTCTTGTGATCGACGGCAATATTGTTGAGGACGGCAATGGTCGGCGTGTAATGCTCGATCGAGCCGTCGCTTTCGTCCGCCTCCACCACCATGAGGTCAGGATCGCCGACAACGGAACTGGCGAACGGCGTCTCCGGCGCGACGAAGTTCTTCATCACGGCTCCATTGATAATGGTGGGAACCCGTCCGGTCCGCTGCAAAACCCAGCCCGTCATCCCCGTCGTCGTGGATTTGCCGCTGGTGCCCGCCACGGCAATCGAAACGCGCGCGCTGTTCGCCAGCTGCGCCAACAACGCCGCGCGGTGCAGGATCGGCCTGCCCAGCTCCAAGGCGGCTTGGTAGTCTGGCACCGTTGGTTCGACCGCCGTAGAGACGACGACCATCGCCTCGCCCGCCCGTACGCCGCTGCCGTCCTGCGGGAAAAGCGTTATGCCCTGCTTCTCCAGAAAAGCAAAACGATCTGGCGTGCGCCCCTGATCCCGTGCGCGGTCCGAGCCACTGACCGCCGCGCCCCTTGCCTTAAGAGCCAGAGCCAACGGCATCATCCCGCTGCCGCCAATCGCGCAAAAGAAAAAGGAGCTTTTGACCGTCATGCCTGCCCCTCCCACTCAGGTGCAATAATGAAAGCGCGCTTGCGCCCAATGAGCAATCTTGTCGATAAAGACCTCCCCCGGGACATGTGTGCCATAAAGAGCCAGCATAGCCACGAGGATCAAGCCGACGAAGTAACGGAGCCGCAAATCCCCGCCCGCTTGCGTCCCGCGCAGCAGGAAGGCGGAAAACCCCACCAGCACAACGCCAACGACCAAACCAGCCACGACCTCCATAATCGAATGGTATTCCAGCAAAAAGCGTGAAACGGCGATGACCGCAATCACATAAAGGGCCAGCACCTTGGCCAGCGTCACGCGCCAGCCGCTATAAAATCGGGCAATAATATTCGCGAGCGTGCCATAAACCGTCATCGCCATCGCCGCATGCCCGCTGGGCGAGCGGATTTCAAGCGACGGCAGGAAATGGCCACAGCCGATGAAAACGACCTTCAGCAGCCCCATCGTCACCAAGCACAGGGCCACCGAAAGAAGCAGAATGACCGCCGCCCTCTGTTGGCGCATCGCGCTTAAATAGATCGCCACGACGACCGAGATCACGACCAAAAGGCCGCTGTCGCCAAGCCCCGTCGCATAGCGCAAAAAAACTTCTGTTCTGTGATCCATCCCCGTTCCCTTTTCCTCAATCGCCGCCCTTTATACGCGCCGTCCGCAGGGAAGAACAGCAAAAGAAGCCTTTGACAGCCTCTCCCCCGCACGGCATCCTGAAAAAATAAAAGCCAAGCAACCGCTTTCATCCCGAAGGAGACGAACCATGTTTTCCGAATTCAAAGCCTTTATCTCACGCGGCAATGTCATTGATCTGGCCATCGGTATCATCATGGGATCGGCCTTCACGACCATCGTCTCCTCGCTGGTCAGCGATGTCATCATGCCCCCCATCGGGCTTTTATTAGGGGGCATAGACTTCTCTGATTTCTTCGTCAGCCTTGATAGCGAGCACTATAAAACCCTCAAAGCCGCCAAGGATGCCGGTGCGGTCACGCTGAATTATGGGCTCTTTATCAACGCCGTCATCAAGTTCCTGATCGTCGCCTTTGCCGTCTTTGTGCTCGTCAAGCAGGTCAACCGCTTCCAGACCAAGGAAGAGGCCACCCCCAAACTCTCCAAGGATCAGGAGCTTTTGACCGAGATTCGCGACTTACTCAAAAAGTAAGGAGAAATCAAGAGATTGCCCCGCTTTTGTCGTGAGCCCTTGACTCCGCGCCAAAGCGGGTTATCTTGATCTTCTGCCTCCATGCTTTCCGCACAGGGACTGGGGGCATAAGCGGTCCTGCACGCCTCGTTCCTGATACACACAAAGGCGCGCCAAGAGCGGACTTTATCGTAACGATCAACAGTTTAGGTTTTCCATGCAACTTTCCGTTAAAGGCAAGCAAATCGACGTTGGCGACGCCCTGCGTCAGCACGTTGAAACGCAATTGAACGATATCGTCGGCAAGCATGTCGGTGATTCTTTTGAAGCCATTGTCACCTTCTCGCGCGAGGCCCATCTGTTCCGCGCGGACGTCACCGTCCATGCCGGACGCGGCATCACGCTGCAAAGCAATGCCAGTGCCGCCGAACCCTATCCCGCTTTCGATCAGGCCGCCGAACGTATGGGCGAACGCCTGCGTCGTCACAAAAACCGCCTAAAGAAGCACCAGCCCGCGCCATCGGATGAAACGATCGCCCAATCCTTCGTTCTGGACGCCGTCCAGCCCGATGCCGAGGACGAGAGCAATCCCGTCGTCGTCGCGGAAATGACAACCCAGATTGAAATGCTGACCGTCAGCGAGGCCGTGATGCGCCTTGACCTTGGCGATCTGCCCGCTTTGATGTTCCGCAACCGTGCGCACGGTAAGCTGAACATGATCTATCGCCGCGCCGACGGCCACATTGGCTGGGTCGATCCGTCCCAAGGCACGAAGGCCTGAGGGCGCGTGGCCATGAACAGGCCCTTTACGCTGTCAGACATCCTCGACGCCAAAGCCGTGCTTTCCGGCGTCGAGGCAGCCGACAAGAAACAGATGATTTCGTTTCTTGCCGACCATGCCGCTCCTTTATTCGGCGTTGAAGCGCACGTCTTGAACGATGTGCTGTGGGAACGCGAAAAGCTCGGCACCACCGGCGTCGGCCATGGTATCGCCATTCCGCATGGGCGCGTTGCGGGACTGACCGCCGTGCACGGGTTCTTTGCCCGTCTGGCTAGCCCCATTCCGTTCGATGCCAATGACGACAAGCCTGTTGATCTGGTCTTTTTGTTGCTGGCTCCCGAAGATGCCGGTGCCGACCACCTTCACGCGCTGGCCGCCGTCTCACGCGCTCTGCGCGATCCCGAACTGTGCGCAAAGCTTCGCGCCGCCAAAGATAAAACCGCCCTCTACAAACTGCTCTGCACTGCCACAACAGCCGAAGCAGCTTGAGGACACAAACTCCTGTCCAAACAAAAACACCCTCCCAATTCATTGGGAGGGTGTTTTTGTTTCCGTCAGATCGTTCTGCTATCAAAAGCCGCCCCATCCCCTCACGACAACGTGTCCATCAAGGCCTTTTGGTTTTCGCGTTCGGCTTCGATGACTTTGGCGTTGGCTTTATAGGCGAGCTGCGCCATCAACGTATCGACCGCTTCACTGGCCAGATCGACATTCGGCACGGCGACGAGCCCTTCGTCATTCGCATCGGGCGAGCCTTCATCACGCGCGATAGAATAAGCGGGATCACGCTCAACAGTCGTCGCGGTCACGCCGAACTTGTTATCGGCAACCGAATTGGAAATCGTGACGACATCTGTGGGCCGATAAACGGTTCCTGCATCGCCCTCGCCTTGAGGCAATTTTCCCGTCGTCGACGCGTTCGCGATATTCGTCGCGGCATTCAGCATTTTCTTGCTGGCCGCTGCCATGCCGGAAACGGCAATTTGAAAAACACCGGACATCTTTTCTCCTTCGATCGGGAAATGGTGGGAACTAAATCCATAATCTAAAACCCTGCGGCATCCCCGTCCCCGCTTTCGTCATTGCGAGCGACCGTAGGGAGCGCGGCAATCCAGTCCTTCTGCTGGAAGCTTGGGGGCTGGATCGCCACGTCGCTACGCTCCTCGCGATGACGTCGTGGGTGTTTTCATTGGGCCGTTCGTATGACTCAATTTAAATATGAAGAAAAAGGAAACCAACTGTTACCATAATCTGAACTTTATACAGTGTACCAGAACACGGTTAATAGTTT
>Ga0209467_1000865_pt1 | contig 32634 bp, 19 predicted proteins | sample Higcelwee11metaG_FD_187175 | JGI IMG/M metagenome (GOLD analysis project Ga0209467, IMG submission 187175) | Freshwater pond sediment microbial communities from the University of Edinburgh, under environmental carbon perturbations - High... | ecosystem: Environmental > Aquatic > Freshwater >... | reverse complement strand
CCTCAGACCCTCAGACCTTCAGACCTTCAGCCCCTCAGACCTTCAGACTTAAAAACTTTCAGACATTGAACTTCTCTGCGAGATAGCCGGCCATCTCCTCCTGCATCTCATGGGCCTTTTCGCCGGCTACGGTGTCAAAATGATCACTGCTGTCTGCATATATGATACCCCTCGATGAGTTGACAAGCAGGCCGCACTGTTTGTTCATACCGTACCGAGCCACATCCTCAAGACTTCCACCCTGGGCACCCACACCGGGCACAAGAAGGAAATGATCAGGTACTATCTTCCGTATGTCTGCAAGCATCTCCGCCTTTGTGGCACCCACGACATACATTATGTTGTCCGTCGTTCCCCATCTTTGTGTCACATTAAGCACCTTCTCAAAGAGCCTCTGTCCCTTATCAGTATGATACTGGAAGTCATCAGCCCCCCTGTTGGATGTCAGCGCAAGTATAATGGCCCATTTGCCGGGGTACGAGAGAAAGGGTGTTATAGAATCCTCTCCCATGTACGGAGCCACGGTCACAGCATCAAACGGCATCTCTCCGAAGACAGCCCTGGCGTACATCTTGGAAGTATTGCCGATATCACCGCGCTTAGCATCGGCGATTATAAAAATATTTGTGTCGAGCTTATTTATATACCTGACTGTCTTGTCAAGAGCAGCCATTCCCCTTGGGCCATAAGATTCGTAAAAGGCGAAATTGGGCTTGTAGGCCACAGTGTACCTGTGGGTGGCATCGATTATCCTCCTGTTGAACTCAAATATCGGCTCTTCCAGACCTGCAATGCAAGCCGGCAGTTTGGATATCTCTGGATCAAGTCCGACGCACAGGAAGGACCTCTTTTTCAGTATCTGCTGAAATATTTCTTTTGAATGCATTATCCGGATATTAATAGTCGCTTGCCTTCAGGCGCTCAGCATTCTCTGCCATCTGAAGCTTATCGAGCAGTTCCTGTATGTTCCCGTCGAGCACTACCGGCAGGTTATAGATTGTCAGGTTGATGCGGTGGTCAGTGACCCTTCCCTGGGGATAGTTGTAAGTTCTGATCTTTGCAGACCGGTCCCCGGAGGAGACCATTGTCTTGCGCTTGAGCGAGATTTCATCGAGGTACTTCTGATACTCGAGGTTATACAGGCGTGTGCGCAGCTCCTTCATCGCTTTCTCGAAGTTCTTGATCTGCGATTTCTCATCCTGACAGGTGACAACGATACCTGTTGGTACGTGTGTGAGCCTGATCGCCGAGTAGGTGGTGTTGACGCTCTGTCCGCCCGGACCCGATGAACAGTATGTATCCTTGCGTATATCCTCGTTACGTATCTCGATGTCAAATTCGCCTGCTTCGGGCAGCACTGCAACCGTGGCAGCTGAGGTATGTATGCGGCCCTGTGTTTCGGTCTGGGGCACACGCTGAACACGGTGCACGCCAGACTCATACTTCATAATGCCGTAAACGCCTTCGCCCTGTATTGCAAACACAATCTCCTTATACCCTCCGGCAGTCCCTTCGGTAAAGTAGTTCAGATCTACCCTCCAGCCCCTCGACTCAATGTATTTTGAGTACATCCGGTACAGGTCACCTGCAAAAATACTCGCCTCATCACCCCCGGTACCGGCCCTGATCTCCATGACAGCGTTCTTCTCATCCTCCGGGTCTGCCGGGAGCAGAAGGAACCTGATATCCTCCTCCATATCGGGAATTGTCGCAAGCAGTGTGTCTATCTCCCCCTTTGCCATCTCACGCATCTCCTCATCCTTCTCTGCAGCTAAAAGAGCCCTTGTGCTCTCCAGGTTGTCGATGGCACTCTTGTACTTCTCATATGCCTCCACCACAGGCTTAAGCTCCTTGTATTCCTTGTTCAGCCTGATATAACGCTTCATGTCAGACAACACGTCGGGAGAAGTCAGGAGCTCACCCACTTCCACGAAGCGCTTCTTCACTCCAAGAAGTCTCTCAAGAATCATATTGTTCGCCATAGGATGCTAAATTTCAGGGTGCAAAGGTAATTATAATCGGGCAATTGCCAATATCCATCAGTGAAGTCGGCAGTGGGCAGTGAGCAATCGGCAATCAATAATTATATTTCCCGGTAGGGGTGCTAATAGTAAGGTGCCGGCCGGCGGAGGGCTCACAGCGGCCGACAATACGTGCATCCAGGTTGAAGCCGGCGGCTATGTCAATTACTGCAGCGGAATCTGCCTCATCAACATAAAGCTCCATCCTGTGACCCATGTTGAAGACGCGGTACATCTCCTCCCATGGGGTGCCCGAACTCTTTTGAATCAGCTCAAACAGAGGCGGAACGGGGAAGAGGTTATCCTTTATGACATGCATTTCATCAATAAAGTGCAGAATCTTTGTCTGCCCGCCTCCTGAACAGTGAACCATCCCGTGTACGGAAGGCCTCATAGTCTCAAGAACTTTCCTGATTACCGGCGCATAGGTCCGGGTAGGCGACAGTACAAGCTTCCCCGCACTGACGCCCGGCACTGCGGTGGGGTCGGTCAGCTTCATCGGGCCGCTGTATACCAGTGAGGCAGGAATCTCACTGTCATAGCTTTCCGGATAGAGCCCGGCAAGGTATTTTCCAAAGACATCGTGACGGGCGGATGTCAGTCCGTTGCTGCCCATCCCGCCGTTATACTCATCCTCGTACGTGGTCTGGCCGAATGAGGCCAGCCCAACTATCACATCCCCCGGCCTGATATTGGCATTGTCAATTACATCAGCCCTGGGCATGCGGGCGGTCACAGTAGAATCAACTATGACAGTCCTGACCAGGTCTCCCACATCAGCTGTCTCACCACCCGTAGACCATATGCCAATACCGGCATCTCTCATGCGTGCAAGAAACTCCTCGGTCCCTTCAATAATGGCCCTTATAACTTCGCCCGGGATAAGGTTCTTATTCCTTCCGATAGTCGAGGAGAGGAGTATGTTTTCAGTCACTCCCACGCAAAGGAGGTCGTCGAGGTTCATCACCACTGCGTCCTGGGCAATACCCTTCCATACGGACAGATCGCCAGTCTCCTTCCAGCAGATGTATGCCAGTGATGATTTCGTTCCGGCTCCGTCGGCATGCATGATGTTGCACCAGGCGTTGTCGCCACCCAGTATGTCAGGAATGATTTTGCAGAACGCTCTGGGGAACAGACCGCGGTCAACCTTGCTGATAGCCGCATGGACCTCCTCCTTGCCCGAGGAGACGCCTCTCTTTGCATAGCGTGATGTGTCTGTCATAATAGCTTCTGCGGCCTCTTTCTATCTGGAGGGCACATAATCGGTACGCAGCACCCTGAACTCGGTACGGCGGTTGACCTGGTGTGCTATCTCCTTCTGCTCATCACTGTCGAGAGCATTTATATACTGCTCATCCAGTGTTGCTCCCGAACGGAGGAAGGGTGCATTCTGCATTATCACGGCATCAACAACCTTCGGGCTGGTCTCACCGTAACCGCGGGCCGTAAGTCTGTCAGCTGTAATGCCTTTGGCAATCAGATAGTCCACAACAGACTGGGCCCTCTTCTGCGACAGATCAAGGTTAAACTCCTCGGTGTCGCGCGAGTCGGTGTGCGACATCAGCTCGATTGTGACGGTCGGGTTGTCATTGAGGGTCTCAACAAGCTTGTCAAGGGAGACCATCGACTCGGGTCTGAGGTCCCACTTGCCAAAGTCATAGAATATATTGGGAAGCTCTATTGGCCTGTCGATGGGCGTCAGCTGAATTGTAGCCATAAAATCACGGCTCTTGTCCTGTCCCCTTGTGGTCTCTTTCTCTTTCCCGTTGAGGAATCCGTTCTTCGATGCGAGGAAGATATAATCGACCTCGGGTCTCAGGCTGAATTTGAAATCGCCGGCAGCGCCTGTCTCGGTCTGCATGTTCGCTCCGTCACTGGCAATGAGCTGGACGGTGGCTGACTGCACTGGCTGGCCCGTCTTTTCGTCCTTAACAAGTCCGGTGATTGTGAACAGCAGCGGTGGCATCTCGAAGGTGAAAAGGTCATCGTCGCCCCTTCCTTTCCGTGCCGAACTGAAGATGCCCTTTTCGGCATCTCTCTCGAAGGTTATGCCGAAGTCATCGGCAGGGCTGTTTATCGGTGCCCTCATATTCTGAACAAGCCAGGAGTCGCCGCCCTGCGGTACAGCCCTGAAGATATCGAGTCCGCCCATGCCTATGTGGCCGTCAGAGGCGAAGTACAGGGTACCGTCAGAGTGGACGAAGGGAAAGAGCTCATTGCCGCGGGTATTGACATCAGTGCCAAGGTTTTCCGGACGCGACCAGGGGCTGCCCGGTGAGGTTCGGGTGGCACGGTAAATGTCTTTTCCCCCCAGGCTTCCAGGCATATCAGAAACGAAATAAAGAGTCTGGCCGTCAGGAGAAAGGGCCGGATGAGCTGCCACGAGGGAGTCGGCCAGAAGCTCTATCTTTTCAGGATCAGTCCATTGGGTGCCTTCGCGGGTCGAGTACAGGATGACACAACCTTTGCTCTCACGTTTGCCAGCTTCGCAGCGGGTAAAAAATACCTCTGTAAAATCCGACGAGAAGGCGGGTGTACCGTCCTCGAATTCAGTATTAAGAAAATCAACCGGCACCGGTGTGCTCCATTTGCCTTTCTTGTCAAGCCTGGTTTCGAAGATATCCGTGAAGCTCTGGCCTGTGGCGCCGTGTTCCTTGCTGCCGCGGGCATCATCGCGAGATGAGGTGAACCAGACGAGCCCATTGTCATCCCGTCCGTATGCCGGGCTGAAGTCAGAATCCTTTGAGTTGGTTTCATTCAGCTCCTCTACGTTATAGGATTCAGGAGAGGACAGCCACTCCATCGCCAGCTCACAGGCACGTATCTGCTGCTCGGTACGCGGGTCTCCGGGGACAAGCTGACGATACTTTCGGAACTCCTCGATTGCCTGTGGATAGCGTCCGAGCTTCTTATTGCTCTCAGCCAGCCAGTACTGCGCTTCCGGTTTGGGAAAAGGTGATCTTACAGCTCTTTTATACCACAGCTCAGCGTTCTTCGGATCATTAATCAGGCGATAACATTCTGACACCATGAAGACCATGTCAGCCTTGACCTGTTTATCACGTGACTTTGAATAGACATCCTTGAAGTAGTCAATTGCCTCGTAATAGCTGCCTGCTTCATAGGCGGCATATGCGCGTTCCGTCTTCTGCTTCTGCGCACTCAGTGCGGCCGGAAGCAGCAACAGCAGGACCACAAGCAATGATATATTCTTATTCATACGGAATGCATTCGTTACCCTGCAAAAATAACGAATGTAACCGATGTTTGCGTATTCTAGCGTGTAAAAAGAAGCTCCCGGTATTTGGGCAGCGGCCACAGCTCGTTGTCAACCACCAGTTCCAGCCTGTCAATGTGAGTTCTGATCTCCTCGAGGTAGGGCTTGACCTTCAACTCATAGGCAATCGACTTCTTATATATGTCATCCAGGACGTTGGCCTTTCTGCGCTGATCTATCATCTCAGTGACAAGTTTCTTTATCATTGAAATGTGATCGGAGATGGTTACTATCAGCTCCTTGCGGGCTCCGGCCAGTCTGAGGAACTCGTTGTCATCAAAAATCTCACGCAATCCCCGTACATTCTCCACAAGCGAGGTCATGTAGTTCACTGCGGTGGGAACGATGTGGTTCACTGCAAGGTCGCCCAGTACGCGCGATTCAATCTGCAGTTTCTTGGTGAATTTCTCGAGCTCCACCTCAAGCCTGCTTTCCAGTTCGCGATCGGAAAGGACGCCGGTGCCGACCAGCGTCTCGCGTGATTGTGGAGTGACATATGCTTTCAGTGTCTTTGGTACGCTCGACTCCGCTGAGAGTCCCCTGCGAACGGCCTCCCTGTGCCACTCGGCGCTGTATCCGTCGCCCTCGAAACGAATTCGTTTTGAATCGATTATGCATCTTTTAAGCACCTGGAAGATGGCCTCATCCTTTTTCCCTCCCTTGTCGGCCAGGGCGTTGACCTCTTCGGCGAATGTCTTCAGCTGCCGGGCTACGGCGGCGTTAAGTACAATCATTGCCGAGCTGCAATTGGCTGATGAACCCACAGCCCTGAACTCGAACCTGTTGCCTGTGAATGCGAAAGGCGAGGTGCGGTTGCGGTCAGTGTTGTCAAGGAAAATTCCGGGGATCTTGCCAATACCGAGTTTGATCTCTGTCTTTTCCTGGGGGGTCATCTTCTTATCCTTGACCTTGCTTGCGATGCTGTCTAGGATTTCTGAGAGATAACTGCCAAGGAAGACTGATATAATTGACGGAGGCGCCTCATGGCCGCCGAGCCTGTATGAGTTGTTCTCATTTGTGACGCTGGCGCGAAGGAGCTCCTGGTTGTCGTTGACGGCCTTCACCACATTTACGAGGAAGGTAAGGAACTGCATGTTCGTCTTCGGGTTTTTGCCAGGCGAGAGAAGGTTGACACCCGTGTCAGTCATCATTGACCAGTTGTTGTGTTTGCCTGAGCCATTCACCTCGGCGAAGGGCTTCTCATGGAAGAGGACTCTGAACTTGTGCTTCCTGGCGACCCTGCGCATAACATCCATTATCAGCTGGTTATGGTCTACAGCCAGGTTGGCTTCCTCAAACACGGGAGCACATTCGAACTGGTTTGGAGCAACCTCGTTGTGACGGGTCTTGACCGGAATACCCAGCTTGTACGCTTCGTATTCAAACTCTTTCATGAAGGACTTCACCCTGTCAGGGATGGATCCGAAGTAATGATCGGAGAGCTGCTGATCCTTTGACGACGGATGACCCATCAGGGTACGGTCAGCCAGCATAAGGTCAGGACGAGCATAGTAAAGCGCCTCATCTATAAGGAAATACTCCTGCTCCCATCCGAGGGTTGCAATCACCTTCCTGACATCCTTGTCGAACAGGTGGCACACATCCACGGCAGCCCTGTCAAGTGCGGCGAGTGAACGGAGAAGGGGGGTCTTGTAGTCAAGCGCCTCTCCGGTATAAGATATGAAGACCGTTGGGATGCAGAGGGTATTGCCCACGATGAACGCCGGAGATGATACGTCCCATGCAGTATAGCCCCTGGCTTCGAAAGTATTCCTGATACCTCCGCTCGGAAAGCTTGATGCATCAGGTTCCTGCTGCACGAGCACCTCGCCTGAGAATATCTCGATTATGGAACCCATCTCACCTCTTCCAACGAAGGCGTCATGCTTCTCGGCAGTGGCGTCAGTCAGCGGATGGAACCAGTGGGTGAAGTGTGTCACCCCGTGCTCCATGGCCCATGCCTGCATTCCGGTTGCCACCTGGTCGGCTATCTGCCTGTTGATCTGTGTCCCTTCCTCAATGGCCGTAATGACAGCACGATACGCCTCACGACTGAGGAAGCGCTCCATCTTCTGCTTGTCAAAAACATTCTCAGAAAAATATGTGGAAACCGGCGCAGCCGGAACGGAGACCTCAACAGGCTCCCTGTTGAAAAGCTCCTTCAATGCACTGAAACGTAATTCTGCCATGATCTGATTTTTTGTCAAAAATAGATCATTTCAGAATATACCCCCTATTTTTTGGGATATTTTTTGATAAATTATATGTTTTTTATTGTCCACCCCCTATTTTTGGGGGGTATTCTTCATTTTTTAGTCTGTTCTTATAATGGTTCTGCATTCAGCGCGGGCAAAAATTCCGTAGTGTGATTTTTCAAAATCCACAGCCACTACCTTATATTCAGGTGTGAGGGTATACTCATCACCTATACCGCTTGTGAGGAAGTTTATTGCAGCCTCCGGGAAATGGAATGTTGTATAGATAACACCTGGTTTTACAACGTCAGTAACCTTCACTTTCATAGTTGTTATTCCGCGGGCGGAGAAGATCCTCGCATAATCACCTGTCACCAGTCCCTTGGTTTCGGCATCACGCGGGTGAACGAAAAGGATATCTTCAGTTACAAGTTCGCTGTTGGGGGTGCGGCGTGTCATGGTGCCGCTGTTGTAATGTTCCAGCAATCGTCCTGTTGTCAGGATAAAAGGATAGCGTGCACCGTTCTCGTCAAGCTCGGGAGAGATGTCATAGTCCCATGAGTGGAACTTGCCCTTTCCCCGCTTGAAGGTTTCGGTATGCAGTATTTTCGTGTCCGTGCCATCTTCCCTGACCGGCCACTGCTTTCCGCTGTTCCCCAGTTCATCCCACCTGACCCCTTTGAAGAAGGGCACTATCCCTGCTATCTCTTTCAGGATGACGTCTGCGGAGTAGCCCTCCTGCGGGTAACCCATGCGACGCATCATGTCTACCACTATCTGACCGTCAGGCTTGGTGCCTTCCAGCGGCTCAACAGCCTGCTGCACCTTCTGTATTCTCCTCTCGCCGTTGGTGAATGTACCCTCCTTCTCAAGGAACGAGGAAGCAGGGAATACTACATCGGCAATCCGCGCCGTCTCGGTCATGAAGAGCTCCTGTACTACAAGCAGGTCAAGTTCCTGGAGCGAACTCTTCACGTGGCATGTGTTTGGGTCGGTCTGAAGGATGTCCTCTCCCATTATCCATAATGCCTTCAGGTCACCTCTGCCGGCAGCTGCGAACATCTCCGGAATGCGCAAACCGGGAACTGAAGGGTGTGCTGCCCCGTAGTATTCATTGTACCGCGCTATGTTTGCCGGATCGGTGACATCAAGATAACCTGCCCCCTGGTGAGGTTGTATGCCCATATCTGCAGCACCCTGGACATTATTCTGGCCGCGCAGCGGGTTGACGCCTGCTCCCACTTTCCCGATATTGCCAGTCATCATGGCTATATTTGAAATCAGGGTTATCGCCTTCGTAGCCTGCCAGTGCTCTGTTACTCCCAGGCCGTGGAACTCCATTGCTGCGGGAGCCGATCCGTACTCGATGGCTGCTGCTCTTACCTGCTCCCGCGGCACCCCGCAGATCTTCTCAAGAGCATCTATGTCAAGGGCCTGCAGATAATCCCTGAACCCCTCCCAGCCTTCAGTGCGTGCGGCAATGAACTCCCTGTCAATGAATCCCTCCTTGAGCAGATAGTAAGCGAAGAGGTTGAGAACGGCCACATTGGAACCGGGATTGACCTGTAAATGGTGTTTTGCGAGCCTGGCTATCTCTATTTTCAGCGGGTCAATAACAATAAGAGGGGTGCCGGACTCCACTACTGACCGAAGCCGTGCTCCTGTCACCGGGTGTGCCGACGACGGGTTGGCGCCTATTATAAGGATGCACCTGGTCCTGTAAAGCTCATCGACTGAATTGGTGGCAGCACCTGTACCGTAAGCCCACTGCATCCCCATCGCCGTGGGAGCATGGCATACCCTGGCACAGCCGTCGATGTTGTTCGTGCCGATGACGATCCTGAAAAACTTCTGCATCAGATAGTTCTCCTCGTTTGTGCACCTGGCTGAGGATATTCCCGCCAGTGCATCCGGGCCATGTTTCTCCTTAATTTCGCGGAAGCGCTGTGCCGTGTAGTCATAGGCCTCATCCCATGACACCTCCGTCAGCACCCCGTTTTTCCTCACCAGCGGCGAACGAAGCCTCTCGGGATGATTGTAGAATTCAAAGGCGTATCTTCCCTTCACGCATGTATGTCCCCTGTTGGTGGCACCGTCTAGCGGGGCCTGGATGCCCTTCACCACCCCGTCAATCACCTTCACATCAAGGTTGCAGCCCACACCACAGTAGGTACAGGTAGTGCGTACCGTACTGTCTGCCTTCAGTGTTTTCACTGAGTAGCGGTCATGAAGCGCATTGGTGGGACAGGTCTGTACGCATGCACCGCATGAGACGCATGGTGAGTCATGGAAGGTAGTGTCAAAGCCCTTGATAATCCGGCTGTCGGCGCCCCTGCCGAGTATTCCAAGGACATGTTCTGCCTGCAACTCATCGCAGGCCCTTACGCACCTGTAGCATTTGATGCACTCAGAGAGGTCTGACCAGACATAGGGCCGGCTTCTGTCCTTTTCATACACAGTTACCTTACGCTGGTAGCGGACATCCGGAGACCCTGCCGAAGCCACCACGGACTGAAATTCCGTGGGCAGCATCCCCGGCTCCGGGGTGAGCCTCTCATGCGGATACTCCGAGAGCACCAGTTCAAGTATATTCCTTCGCAGCCGCTTTATCTTCTCCGTTGACGGATAGATATAGTACCCGGGTGCCACGGGAGTATGGCATGACGCCATGACCCTTCCCGGACCATCTTCCTTCAGCGCCACCTCTACCGAACAGACCCGGCATGACCCGTAGTTCTCAAGGTTATCTGCCTGGCACAGGGTGGGGATAACGTCACGGTCAAGGTTCCTCCGGACAAACTCAAGGATTGTCTCCCCCGCCTCAATTGAGTAGGGCTTATTATCTATAAATGCTGTTTTCTCCATGACTAAGCCTCCTTTGCTGTGAAGTAATTCTTCAGTTCATCGCTGAAATAGTGAAGTGCGTTTTTCACCGGCAGAGGCAGACCGCCTCCCAGGGCGCAGAGCGAACCGAGCTGCATAGTTTCAAGCAGATCATCAAAAAGCTGACTGTCAATCTTCTCTCCTCTTGCTGCCGCACCTGAGAGCAGCTCGAGGCCGCGTGCTGACCCAAGCCTGCAGGGGAAACACTTGCCGCATGACTCCTTCCTGGTGAACTCGAAGAGATGCTCAAGCAGCCTGATAACCGGGAAATCTTCCGGAACCGAGACAATCCCTGCATGACCGAGGAGGAAACCCTCCCTTGCGAACGACTCGAAATCGAGTGTCAGATCATCTACCCTGAAGGCAGGCACCAGCCCGCCCAGCGGTCCTCCGATCTGGAAGGCCTTTACCGGGTAACGCGTACCCCCTCCCATCTCATCTATGACGATACGCAGCGGGGTGCCCATTTTGACTTCGAGCAGTCCGGGCCTGTTGAAGGCGCCATCAAGTGAAACAAGCTTGGTGCCGGGCGACTTCTCAGTGCCCATGGCACCCCAGGTGGCACCTCCCTCCTCAAGGATGTAATGTATGTTTGCAAAAGTTTCCACGTTGCTCAGCACCGTCGGTCTGCCGAATAGCCCGTAGACGGCGGGGAACGGCGGGCGTGTTCTTACCTCGGGACGCAGACCCTCAATTGAGTTTAGCAGCGAGGTCTCCTCTCCGCATATATAAGCTCCAGAGCCTTCCACCACGTGAAAGCGGAACCGGGATATTCCATCACCTTCCGTGCCGGTTGCTATCCCTGCCTCTTCAATATGCCTGACAGCTTCCTGAACTCTCTTCACTGCCAGCGGGTACTCTCCCCTTATATAGACGACACCGGTATCGGCACCGGTTATTATGCCGGTCATCAGCATCCCGAAGAGCACAGCATGAGGCCGATCCTCCAGCAGCCACTTGTCAGAGAAGGCCCCCGGATCACCCTCGTCGCCGTTGCATACGACATATTTTCTATCCGCGGTCGCATCGCGGGATGTCCTCACCTTCACATGAAATGGAAATCCTGCTCCTCCCCGTCCTCTCAGACCGGAGATCTCAAGCTCCTTCAGGGCCTCCTCCTTCATGCCAATCCACTTTTCAGCAAGGGAGTAGTAAGCTGCAACGTCCCCGGTTGGTGTAAGCAGTGCCGGCATATCGGCATTGGAGCTTATCCTCATTGCACCGGGCAATCCATTGCTTCCTGCCAACCGGATCTCACCGCTGACAAGGACCGCATCATTGGAATGGCAATGCCCCAGGCAGGTTATTAATCCAATCTCGCTCTCACGGTAACTTTCAAGCAAACTTTGTCTTACTTTTTCGCTCTTTCCGGATGTCATGCAGGCTGTTCCGTCACACATGAAGACCTTTTTCTCACGATGTGAAGGCTGCAGGAAATCGTAGAATGAACTAGTGCCCAGCACTGCTGCATGACCTGTCATGAGCTCAGCAGCAACCTCCAGAAGCCTTTCATCGGACGTAACAATCCCGTCAGGCTTTGCTCCGGCAATACTCTCATACAGACTGTCGTTCAGGCCTCTTCTGAATGAGAGGCCCCTTAGGTTCCTTGACATGACTTTACTGTTTTAACTTTTCCAAGATATTAACTAACTGCGAGATATGAAGGAAAGGTGAGAATTATCATAATTACCGGAAGTTAAATAAAATGAGAAGATACCTCATCTTTTTGTTTAACTGATTTTTGTTATATTTGTCGCCTGTATTTTTCAAAATCCTAATCATTATTTAATTAGTATTCAGATGGCAATTCTTCAGAGCTTGAGAGAGAAGGCGGGTCCGCTTGTGGCAGGAATAATCGGGCTTTCCCTGCTTCTCTTTGTAGTGAGTGATTTTTTCGGCAACAATAACGCCCAGCGCCGCAAGGCAGACAAATATTACCAGCTCGCCGAAATAGACGGTGAGACTGTCACATACCAGGACTATGAAGCACGGCTTCAGGACCTGGTTGAAGTTTACAAGATGTCAGGGTCATCCGAAGTGAATGAAGAGATGATGCAGAGCCTCAGGGAACAGGTATGGCAGCAGATTCTCTCCGAGAAGCTGATGGGGAAAACCTACAAGCAGACCGGCCTCGGTGTAAGTCCCGATGAGGTGGAGATGCTGGTCTTTGGCGAGAATCCTCATCCTATTGTCAGACAGCTTTTCACCGATCCATCCACCGGCGCATTCAATGAATCCTTTCTTGTAAACTTCCTGAAGGCTACCGAGACTGATGAGGCAACCAAGAGGTACTGGCTCTTCTTTGAGGACCAGATTATAAATGACAGGCTTAACACCAAACTGGTGAACGCCATGTCAAAGGGGCTTTACGTCACCGGCAAGCAGTCGGAGTTCGAGAACAGTCTTGCTGCCAACACAGTCAATTTCAGCTTTATGGTCCGCAATTATGCAGCAATTGCTGACAGTACTGTGAAAGTTAGTTCAGATGAGATCAGGAGCTACTATGACAAGCACAAAGATAACTTCAAGCGCGGAGCCTCAAGGGATATGGAATACATTGTATTTGACATCGTTCCCTCAGAGTCTGACATGAAGGAGACCGAGACCTGGGCTACAAATGAAAAGGAAAACTTTGCTGCAGCCACTGACATTGTGCAGTACATCAACCTGACAGCAGACACACGCCATACAGGGTTTTACAAGTCCCTGCAGGATCTCCCGGAAAATCTCCGCCCGCTGGCCGAGTCAGGCGACAAATCTGTGGTTATGGGTCCCTGGTTCGAAGAGGGCGCATACAAACTGGCGCGACTGGTTGACGTAGCAGAACGTCCCGATTCAGTCAGGGCAGCACATATCCTTCTTTCACCGAACGCCTCAAGGAGCATGGTCCAGGCGAAGAAAGAGGCTGACAGTCTCATAGCACTGGTGAGGTCGGGAATTGACTTCAACGTTCTGGCCATGGCCAATTCAGATGACCAGGGATCTGCACAGGTCGGAGGCGATCTTGGCTGGTTCAGCGAGGGGATGATGATACTCCCCTTTAACAACGCCTGCTTCAGCAACAAGAAGGGCGACCTTGTTACAGCCGAGACAAGTTACGGCATTCATGTCATCAGTATAATCGATCAGAGCCGCAGTGTAAAGAAATATGATGTGGGTATTGTTGACCGCCAGGTTATTCCCGGCAGCAGCACGACACAGCGCATCTACTCGGAAGCTTCCCAGTTTGCCGGCACGAATGACAACTACGAGAAATTCAATAAGGCCGTAGCTGAAGGCAGCCTCAACAAGAAACTGGCGATGAACGTCACCCCGGATCAGAAGGAACTTCCCGGTCTGGCACAGTCCCGTGGTCTTGTTATGGCTCTCTTCCAGAACAGCAAAGCCGGCAGCATAGTCCTTGACAACAGCAGCCAGGCAGTCTTCGAGCTTCCTGACATGTATGTTGTTGCCTATTGCAGCAGGGCACAGGAAGAGGGGATAGCTCCTGTAGAAGATGTTGCTTCAGACATACGTTTTATCCTGGCTAAGAAGAAAAAGGCTGAGATCATCGCTGCCGAGATGAAGAAGCTTGCTGCCGAAGGTAAAACAATCTATGACATTGCAACCAACTACAACACCACTGTTCAGGATGCCAGCGGCATCAACTTCAGGTCATACTCCGTACCGGGAGCCGGTATTGAACCCGCTCTTATAGCTGCCGCATCAGCCTCGGGAACAGGGACTCTTTCAAAACCGGTCGAGGGGAACAACGGTGTATACATGTTTGTTGTCAGTAACGCCACACCTGTTGCGGCTGAAGATCTGGCAATGGTAAAGGAGAGAATGAACTCCAGCTACCAGATCCGTGCATCTTACGAGGCCTACCAGGCACTCCGCGACAAGAAAGAGGTGAAGGATATGAGGTACAAGTTCTATTAACAGAGTATGTAAGGCATATTTGGCAAAGGCAGGTCCGCGGACCTGCCTTTGCTGTTTTATCAGTCTGCTGCCCTTTGAATTACAAGCGGCAGTGCCTCCTCCCAGCCGAGCGGCATTATATGAACCCCGCTCACTCCCTTTTTGGCCTTCAGCCGCTTCAGATTCTCTGCAGTGATGCTTATGCTCTCCTCCGCAAAACGGTCGCCGGCATCTGCAAGCCTCTTCATCACAGACTCCGGAACTGTCACACCGGGAATGTTTTCATTCAGGTATTTTGCCAGGTTTAACGACCTGAGGGGGCTGATGCCGACCAGGATATGGACCTTGTCAAGTAATCCATCTTTGTCAAGCTGCTCAAGCCATGGGTCAAGTCGATCAGGATCGAAGACCAGGTTTGTCTGCAGAAACTGAGCGCCTGCGTTGACCTTTTTACGGATACGGATGGCCTGCATCGCCGGATCAAGAGCAAACGGAGCTGCAGCCGCTCCAAGGAAGAGCTTAGGCCTGTTCTTTATCTCCCTTCCGTCGAGGTAGATACCTTCGTCCCTCATCCTTCTCAGGATCCAGAGCATCTGCACCGAGTCGACGTCAATTATGTTCATATTGCCGCGGGGTTTCGGGCCTATGCGCGGACTGTCACCTGAGAGGCAGAGAATGTTGTGTACCCCGATTGCGTTAGCACCGATGGCCAGGGACTGCAGGCCGTTGCGGTTGTTGTCTCGCGCGGAGATCTGCAATACAGGGTCAGCCCCCAGGGAGGCCGCCACGGCGCAGCATGCGGTGCTTGACATCCTGGGTACCGCCGATGATCCGTCTGTGAAGTTGATAGCCGTAACATAAGGTTTCACGAGAAGGATCTTCTCCTTCATCCTGACTGTGGCAGCAGTAAGTGGTGGGGTTACCTCGGCTGTAATCACGAAACGGCCGCTGCTCAGTTCACTCTCCAGGGCAGACTGCGGCTCGGTGACCGAGGGCGGATGGTATTCAGAGTCGCCTTGCCACCAACCGGGCTGGCGTATGGGCCTGAAGATGCTCTCATCAAGCACCTCTCCCCGCGATCTGCCATTCCGTGCAGAGGGGATGAAAATGTTCCTCAGGCCGGCCTTCCTGGCTGTCCGCACAACTTCGCCCCATGTCTCAGTACCTGCCCTGTCCCAGTCAACGGGAGGGAGCACCTCGAGAAGTCTGTGCTCGCGGTGCATCCTCCGTGACCGTTCATAGATGAGATCCCAGGCGCATCGCCTGGTGGGATCAACATAACAGTACCCGTTGTTCACTCCTCCGCAGGGACCGTTCCTGATACCCTTGGGGCATGCCATGTGACAGATGAATGCCGTCTCCTGCAAAAGACAGTTGCCGCACATCCTGCACCCGAAGAGGGGTCCCTTGACAACCCTTTCGGTCAGGGCCAGCAAACGCTTACCGGCCGGCTGTCTGCTGAATGGACGAAATGCAGGCTGCCAGCGGCGCAAGGGAGTGAAAAGGGCCATTGCCTTATCAGATGATGTACATGTTTATCAGTTGCTCGTATAGCTCCTGCTTCCCGCTGATCTTTTTAGGTTCACCAATCTTCTTCGCCAGATCGTGCAGGTCTTCAAGGGTCAGCTTGCCCTTCTCATAGAGGGCGCCGTTGCCTTTGTCAAACGATGCATATCTCGCCTTGCGCATCCTGAGGTAATCTGAATCCTTCAGTATCCGGTCAGCTATTACAAGACCCCTGGCAAAAGTGTCCATGCCATTGATGTGGGCTATGAAGAGATCCTCCGGGTCGGTTGAGTTGCGCCTCACATGGGCGTCAAAGTTGATACCGCCTGTCTTGAAGCCGCCTGCCATCTGGATTACAAGCATTGCCTCCGTGATCTCATTGATGTTTGTCGGGAACTCATCAGTGTCCCACCCATTCTGGTAGTCGCCCCTGTTGGCGTCTATGCTTCCCAGCATCCCGGCATCGGCTGCAGTCTGCAGGTCATGCTGGAACGAGTGGCCGGCAAGGGTGGCATGGTTGACCTCCACATTGAGCTTGAAGTCCTTATCGAGGCCATAGTGCCTCAGGAAGCCTATCACCGTTGCAGCATCGTAGTCATACTGGTGCTTGGTGGGCTCCATGGGCTTGGGCTCAATGTAGAAGGAACCCTTGAACCCTTTCTTCCGGCCGTAATCCCGTGCAAGGGTAAGCATCATGGCCAGGTGCTCAAGTTCACGTTTCATATCGGTGTTGTGCAGGGTGAGGTACCCCTCACGGCCACCCCAGAAGACATAACCCTGTCCGCCAAGAGCGATTGTGGCATCAATTGCATTTTTCAGCTGCACTGCCACGTTGGGGAGAACATTGAAATCGGGATTGGTGGCAGCACCGTTCATGTAACGCGGGTTACTGAATACATTGGCCGTTCCCCACAACAGCTTCATCCCCGTCTCCTTCTGTCTTGCCTTGATCACCGGCACCCACTTCTCAAGGCGCTTCTCTATCTCGAAGACAGATCCGTCACCAACAAGGTCAGTGTCATGGAAGCAGTAGAACGGGGCTCCGATCTTGTCAAAAAACTCAAAGGCCATGTCAAGCTTGACCCTGATCCTGTCGTCGCCATCCAGTCCGTCATAGGGAAAATCCCTTGTCTTCGCGCCAAAGGTGTCCATACCGTCACCGCAGAATGAGTGCCAGTAAGCTATCGCAAAGCGAAGGACATCCTTCATCTTTTTACCGCCTACCTTTGCTTCCGGATCATACCATTTAAATGCAAGCGGATTTTTTGAATCCCTGCCCTCATACTGAATCTTCCCTATTCCGGGAAAAACTTCACCTGTTTTTTTCTTTGCCATTTTGTTATCGTTATTCGTACAGATAATTCTGAAGTATATCAAGCCACTCCATGTATTTTTCATTATAAATCCCCGACAGCCGGCTGTCAGGTTCGCTTGAACCGGTCACTTCAAGACCTTCAAAGGCTTCCTGTTCAGTCTTGAACCAGCCGCAGCCAATTCCTGCACCGCGGGCAGCGCCGACGGAACCGTCAGTGTTGTACAGTTTGATTACTGTTGAAGTCAGGCTTGAGAGGACATCCCTGAATACCTTGCTAAGGAACATGTTCGACTCGCCTGCGCGAATCACTGTGGGATTGATGCCGGTCTCCTTCATTATCTCCAGCCCGAAGCGGAACGAATATGCAATGGCTTCCTGTGCGGCACGGTAGAAGTGTCCCTGGCGGTGGATGTTGAAGTTCAGGCCGTGAACCGAGGCGCCTACGTCCTTGTTTTTGAACATCCGCTCCGCACCGTTCCCATAGGGGAGTATGAAGAGTCCGTCGCTGCCTGGTTCAATTGTTGCTGCCAGATCATTCATCGCCGGATAGGTGAGCCCTGCTCCGGTATTCTTCTTGAGCCATGAGTTAAGTATGCCTGTGCCGTTAATGCAGAGCAGCACGCCCAGCCGGTTCTGTTTCTTTGTATGATTGACATGCAGGAATGTATTGATGCGCGACAGGGGGTCGAACTGCGTCCTGTCAGTGACACCGTAGATGACTCCCGATGTTCCTGCGGTGGTGGCCACCTCGCCGGGTTGAAGCACATTGAGAGAAAGCGCATTGTTTGGCTGGTCACCTGCCCTGTATGATACGGGTATGCCGGCGGTAAGCCCGAGTTCCGCAGCCACCTGCTTCGTGAGTCCACCCTGTACTGAGAATGACTCGACCGGGTCGGCCAGCAGTTCCGGGGCAATACCGTAGTATTTGAGAAGCTCGACTGAAATCCCGCTCCTCATGAAGTCCCAGAATATCCCTTCCGACAGGCCGGTGTAGGATGTTTTGATTACGTCAGTCAGCTTCATGGCAAGGTAATCGCCGGGAAGCATGATCTTGTATATCTTTTTGTAAACTGCGGGTTCATTCTCCCTTACCCAGGCCAGTTTTGAGGCAGTGAAATTACCCGGGGAGTTGAGCAGGTGGTGCAGGCAAAAATCCCTTCCAAGCCTGTCAAAGGCTCTGTCACCGATCTCAACTGCCCTGCTGTCACACCATATTATTGACGGGCGAAGAACCTTCCTGTCCTTGTCTACAATGACAAGACCGTGCATCTGGTAGGAAATCCCGATGGCACCAATATCTTTTCCCTTGTTTCCCAGCGGCTTGAGGCATGCTGCCAGCGCCAGGGTGAAGTTCTTCCACCACTCCTCCGGGTTCTGCTCTGCCCAACCGGGAACAGGTGCAGAGATCTCCATTTCGGTGGGGGGCCATGAAGCAGTTGATATAGCCCTGCCGGTCTCTCCGTTTACAACGGAAACCTTTACCGATGAGCTGCCAAGGTCAATACCAAGTAATAGCATACGGGTTCTGTTTTAGGAAAAATTTCTCACTGTCGAGATAAATGTACGGATATTTTCCGTAGGAGCATCTGGAGGCATTCCTCCCCCGCATGACCAAATTATGCCTCCTGTATCACCGGCTTCGCGCATCATGCTGATCACTCCGGCCTCCACATCTGCCGTTGAACCCATTGCAAGCACATCCCTCGGAGGCAGGTTGCCCAGCAGGATGACACCATCACCGGCCAGCTTCCTCATCTCCGTAATCGGGTGGTTGAAACTGTAGTTGAAAAGATTTATGCCTATCTCCCTGAGATAACCGGCAGTGATCTGGCCTGCCGCATCATTGTGGAAGAACCCAACCTCAGGGTTGAAAGTCTTATAGATGCGTTTGAGATGAGGCAGCACGAAGGTCTCGAAATCAGGCTGCCCCAGGAACCCAACTATGTCATCCAGAACAAGCACCCCCCTGATGTCAGGGAACTTCTCATACTGAAGCTCCAGCCAGTCAATGACGAAGTCGGTGATCACGGTCAGGGCCTTCTGAGCCTCATCAGGTCTGATTGCCAGAGCCATCATAAAGTCGGTGGTGCCGAACAGGAAAGAGGCTATGTTAAGCGGGCCGCGACTGGAAGCAAAGCGGTAATGACAGCCGTTTTGCTTCACCTTCTCCTCGTACCTGGCCATGCGGCTTATGACGAATGGCAGAAGACCGTCTGTTCTTACGTTGGGCTTTGACAATGCCGATATTGTATCTGTGGTACAGTTCAGCTTCACCGGATGGGGGAAGTCGTTCTCCGTGAATACAAGCTTGGTGCCGAAGGCTGAGGGCTCGGTGCACATTCCGTATTCTGACCAGAATCCGGGAAGGAACATGACCTCAGGGAAGGTATTCATAGCCCTCAGGTTAGCCTCGAACCAGGTGCCGGGATCAGTGAAGTATTCCAGTATTGATGTACCGTGCCAGCCTGGCAGCCAGGGACTGTCGATAATGAACCCCACAGGCCGTTCTGCCGTTTTTTCTCCGTTGATCACCTTTAAAAGGGTCTCCCAGTGTCTGTCGTTCATAAGTCGGGGTTACGCTTCGTTCAACAATAGTTATATGCCAGGGACAAAATGGAATTTAAGTCCCCTGAAATATTCCAGATTATGCTGCGGCTGCTCCACTCCTTCCGGGAAGGGCATCCGTGAGAATGTCTGAAAATAGAGCAGGCAGGCATCCTTCCACCACCGGGCCTCCTGAACCTGTATCCTCAACAGCTGCTGTACATGTTCAAACTGCTCATCATCGATTATTCCGTTCAGAGTCTCCCAGTATGCAAGGTAACCATCTGCGCTGTTCACTCCTTCCTGGTACTTCAGGCACATCTCATCCCAGAGTGTTCTGCCCGACTTCATTGCATGGTGCCATGGCATGTGGTGGAACCATAAAAGCAGGTTCTCCGGGCAGCTGCGTGGGTCGTTAAAGATCGAGTCCAGTGGCGGAAAGTACTGGCCAACGGCGCCGCTGCCATTTCTCGTTCTGTCAAATCCTATCCCATTGGTGTCAGCCCTGTGGTAATATACTGATGTCCAGTCGGGGCGCCCGCGGTCCACCCATGGCCCGGGTCCCCAGTGATGCCCTTCGGCCATTATATGGTGAAGGCCCAGGGGTGTCATGTAGTTGACCGCCGTCTCCCTCGATGTGAGCATCATTCTGCTGATACCCTCCTCAATGACGGGGTCATGCGTTATTGTCATCCTGATCCATTCAGATGCTATCTGTTCCGGAGACAGGACAGGGTTCCATGCAAGGCGCCCGAAGGCGTACCAGTTTGCCTGCCCGAACAGATGACCTGTCCAGTTCCTTTCGGTCCCTGTGTTGGCCACCCCTGCCATACCTGTAAGGCTGTGGCCGTGCAGGGAGCCGTCAATCACCTCTGATAATTCAGATCCGCGACCGGATGCGTAGGTGTCACTTTTTAGTGTCTCACTGAAGAGAGGCGCCAGATAAACGAGATGAGTGGCACACCCCAGGTATTCCTGTGTTATCTGGAACTCAGGCATGAGGGGTGTTTCAGGCATTGCCCCGAAGAGCGGATGAAAAGGTTCCCGTGGCTGAAAGTCGACAGGCCCGTTCTTTACCTGTACCAGGACGTTATCCAGGAAGGTACCGTCGAGCGGCACAAATTCATTGTAAGCCTGTTTTGCCCTGTCCACCGGCACGTTATTGTCATACACGAATGCTCTCCACATTATTACGCCTCCGTATGGGGCAACAGCCCCGGCAAGCATATTGGCTCCGTCAGCATGTGAACGACCGTAATTCTGAGGCCCCGGTTGGCCCTCGGAGTTAGCCTTTACAAGAAATCCCCCGAAATCGGGAATGAGAGAGTATATCTCCGCAGCCTTCTCCTTCCACCAGCTGATGACGTCAGGGTCAAGGGGGTCAGATGTTGTCAGGCCACCAATCTCGCCGGGAGCACTGAAGCGGGCAGTCAGGTATACTTTTATCCCATATGGCCTCATCACGTCAGCAAGGGCAGCAACCTTAACAAGGTACTGCCGGGTAAGCACAAGGGCATTGGCATTTACGTTTGTGATAACGGTTCCGTTGATTCCTATTGAGGCATTGGCTCGCGCATAGTCTTTGTAACGGGGGTGAATGTAATCCGGCAGCAGGTGCCAGTTCCAGATGGAGCTTCCGGCATAGCCCCGCTCAACAGTACCGTCAAGGTTATCCCAGTGATTGAGCAGCCTCAGTTTTGTGGCGGGTTTTTCATTTATTGCCAGATCGTCAAGAGGCGATTCGGTTTCAATAATCCTCAACAGGTGGAAGATACCGTACAACACTCCCTTCTCTCCCTCTGAAGCAACAACCGTTATATTTCTATTCCCTTGCCGGATACTCCGGATGATGTAGCCCTCCTCTCCAGTAGTGCCCGGCTGTACGTCGGAGAGCAGCGAAGCCAACAGTGGGGAAGAGCTGAAGGTGCCGGCAATGATTGTACCTTTTCCTTCCGGAGCCGGGACTTCAGTAGCTCTCATCCCGGTCATGGCCTCCAGACCGGCTATGAATTCATCATGTGCCGTCCTGAGCACCGGCGATTCTCCTGTAATCATCACATTGGCAAACTGCCGGGAACACTCCTTAAGATACGCCCTGTCAGTTATTCGATCATACCCGAGCCATAGACTGTAGCCGTCATCCGCATGCGCCACCTTAAGAGGTGAAAGCAGTAGAATTACAAGGAACAGGAATGACTGCCGTTTCATGTGCTTTATGCTTTGCCTGACTTCAGGGACGACTGTCTGATTATCAGCTCATGGGTCAGGGTGATTGAATTGACCTTCTCGTATTGAGTGCCTTCAAGAATTCTTATCATTGTTGATGCCGCCACCTCGCCCATTGCCCTGCCAGGGTAATGGACAGTAGTGAGATTGGGCTCCACGATCCGTGAGACGGGGTCATCATTGAATCCGACAACGGCAATGTCATCAGGTACCCGGAATCCCTTGTTCTTCAGTTCGCATATCAGTGATACAGCTGAGGTATCATTGGCTGTGAAGATCCCGTCAGGAGTTGTTCCGTTGTTAAGCATCTGGTTGAGTATCGTTACCCCTGAGTTGTCACCCAGATCTGTGACAATCAGCATTCTGTCATCGAATGGCAGGGAGTTGTCTGACAGAGCCTGCCTGTATCCCCTGTACCTTTCGTTGTAAACATTCCTGTTCAGGCTGCCTGCGCCATGCACAATTTTTCTGCAACCCTGGTCAATAAGATGCTTTGTGGCTTCGTATCCGGCCCTGTAGTTGTCGATTATGACGCTCACGCAATTCATGCACTCCAGCACCCTGTCAAAGAATACGAGCGGGATGTCCTTCCGGAGAATGTTTCTGAAACCGTCACCGTTTTTGGTTTCATAGGATAGCGATACAAGCATGCCGTCAACGCGGCTGTTGAAGAGAGCCTGGATGTTTGCCTCCTCCAGGGAGGCTGACTCTTCGCTCTGGCTTATCAGCAGCTGGTATCCGGCGTTGTTTGCAACCTTTTCCATGCCTGATATTACAGTCGACATGAAGTGACTGTCAATTCTGGGGATAACCACCCCCAGGGTTTTGGTCCTCTTCTGTCTTAGGTTGGCAGCAAACTTGTTGTGCTGGTAGCCCATCTCCTGGGCAGTCTGCATAATCTTCTTCCGCAGGTCTTTCCTTACCTGGGGGCTGTTGTTAAGGCCGCGTGAAACCGTTGAGGCCGAAATACTCAGCGCTCTGGAGATGTCATAGATGGTGACCTCGGCCTTTTTCTTCATTCCGGTCATAATTCTTCAAAATAAGTAAGAAAACCGATATTATTGAAATTTTTTGAACTATTTTTTGCAATCGGTTGCATAATTAAATCATATTGCATACTTTTAGTTACGCTTTGGGCCGTACATGGATGAATTATGCCCGGCTGCAAACGGAAAGGCTATAAAAAACAGTTTAACCCTCTAACCAATTGACCATGCAATCCGCAACAGGAAAACTTCCTTTCAGGGAGAAAGTGGGCTACAGTCTCGGAGACGGCGCAGCCAACTTCATCTTTCAGACAATGATGCTGCTTCAGCTGAGTTTCTACACAGACACCTTTGGTCTTTCCGCCGGGGCTGCCGCAACCCTCTTTCTGGTAGCAAGACTCTGGGGCGCAGTCTGTGATCCGATCTTCGGAGCACTGGCTGACCGGACCACCACCCGATGGGGGAAGTTCAGGCCCTGGATTCTCTGGACCGCCATTCCGTTCGGCATACTGGGGTATCTCGCCTTCAGGACACCTGACTTCGGTCAGACCGGCAAGCTGGTATACGCATATGCAACCTACCTGCTTCTCCTGACTGTCTACTCCGCGAATAACAACCCCTACTCGGCTCTCAGCGGTGTTATAACAGGCAACATGAAGGAGCGCACAAGCCTCTCATCGGTAAGGTTCGTTGTCGTAACCCTGGCAACAATTGCAATCATGGGATTCACCCTTCCGATGGTCAACCACTTCGGGGAAGGTGACAGTGCAAGAGGCTACCAGATTACGATGGGAATTTTCAGCGTACTCGCAATTATCTTCTTCTTTATAACATTCTTCAGCACGAAAGAGAGAATTGCTCCTCCGCCGCAACAGAAGACATCGCTGAAGCAGGATCTCTCGGACCTCGTTCACAACAGGCAATGGGTGATGATGTTCGTGGTGTTCCTCTTCATGTTCATCTTTCTGGCAATGCGCAACAGCATCCTCCTCTACTACTTCAAGTATTACCTCGATCCGGAAAGCATGCGCGAGTTCCTTGTCAACATTGACAAGGGTCTGTTCGGCCTTCTCGAAGGCCTAAAACTGACAGCCTCCGGCGCCAATTATGCCGACAACAGTTTCAGCGTTATTAATATTATAGGTCAGCTTTGCGCGATCCCTGGCATAGCAGTTGGCAACGCCCTGGCCAGGAGATTCGGCAAGAGAGACGTCTTCAAGACATGGCTCATCGTGGCAGGAATAATGGCTGCACTCTTCTTTGTGGTGCCTCCTTCTGGGATATGGGCTGTGCTCATTCTTTCAATCCTCTTCAACTTCTCGTGGGGCGTCACGATGCCGCTGCCGTGGGCAATGATGGCTGACGTGGCTGACTACTCGGAGTGGAAGTTCAGCAGACGCGCCACAGGTATCGTCTTTGCAGGGATTGTCGTAGGCCTTAAGGTCGGTCTTGCTATCGGAGGCGCAGTGGCAGGATGGCTGCTTAACGGGTACGGGTATGTTGCAAACGTCGTACAGACTCCGACAGCGGTTCAGGGCATAAGGCTCTCGGTGAGCCTGTTCCCTGTCATAGCGTTGATTCTATGCGTTATCGCGCTCTTCATGTACGGTATTGGGAAGAAAACCGAGTACCAGATGCAGGATGAACTTGCCGAGAGGCGCAAGTCTTATGCCGGATAAACCGTAAAAACTAAATGAGATGAAAAAAATATTCCTGCCCCTTTTGCTTGTGACAGCGACCCTGCTGTCGTCCTGCAGCATTGATGAAAAGGGTCTGAAGGATGCCTTTGAAGGCGACTTCCTCATAGGGACTTCCATGAACATGCCTCAGATCACGGGATTGGACACACTGGCCCAACCGTTTATCACGAAGCACTTTAACTCCGTCACCGGAGAGAACTGCATGAAATGGGAGAGGATCCATCCCGAGCCCGGCAGGTATGAGTTCGCCCTGGCTGACAGTATGGTAGCATTCGCTTTGAGAAACAACATTACTGTCATCGGCCACGTGCTTGTATGGCACTCTCAGACGCCGGACTGGGTTTTTCAGGATTCGCTGGGGAACCCGTTGACACGTGATGCCCTTCTGGAGAGGCTGAGAGAGCACATCTCAACCGTGGTGGGCCGGTACAAAGGCAAAGTCAGGGGATGGGACGTGGTGAACGAGGCAGTGGAAGAAGACGGCAGCATGCGCCAGACGAAATGGCTGCAGATCATAGGCGAAGACTATATCGAAAAGGCGTTCCAGTTCGCCAATGAGGCCGATCCGGATGCCGAGCTGTATTATAACGACTATAACAATGAGGAGAGAGGCAAGCGTGCCGGGGTGATCCCCATCGTTAAAAACCTGCAAGCCAAAGGCATCCGCATTGACGGCGTGGGGATACAGGGTCACTGGCACCTCGACTCGCCGGATTTTGCGATTGTTGATGAGAGTGTTTCTGAATATGCAGCACTGGGAATGCAGGTGATGATCACCGAGATGGAGATTAACGTGCTGCCCACCCCGGCTTGGCTCTATGGAGCTGAGATATCCAGGGTAGCTGAATATAAAGACTCCCTGAACCCTTATGTGGAAGGTCTTCCGGATTCAGTGGAAACACAGCTTAACAACCGTTATGCAGAGCTTTTCAGGCTGCTCCTGAAGCACCGGGAGAGCGTCTCCAGGGTTACCTTCTGGGGTGTTCATGACGGGTATTCATGGAAGAATGGCTGGCCGATACCCGGGCGTACCAACTATCCGCTCCTCTTCGACCGCAGCTACAAACCAAAGCCGGCCTATTATGCAGTGATTAAAGAGGCAGAAAAAATCAAGTGACACATAACAACTCAAACGATATGAAAAAGAAAGCAGCAGCGCCGTACAGGGATGCCTCCCTTCCGGTGAAAAAGAGAGTAGAGGATCTCCTGGGTCGAATGACAACCGAGGAAAAGTGTGCCCAGCTGATGGGTCTCTGGAACGGAGGAGTGGAGGATTTCAAGCCTGAGATCTTCATCGATCCTGCAAAGATGAAAGAGATCTTCGGCAACGGCTGCCATTCTGTTCACCCTGCCCCTTTCGGCATAAAAGATACTGTCAGGATGCGCAACACGATCCAGAAATATCTGGTTGAGGAGACCCGTCTTGGCATCCCTGCTCTTTTCGTGGACGAAGGGCAGCACGGCATGATGAGACCTGAATCAACTGTATTTCCGCAGGCCATCGGTCTGGCATGCTCCTGGAACCCTGCTCTCTTCGAGAAGGTCTACGGCATTGTAGCAAATGAGATGCGCTCACGGGGCACACACCATGCCCTGACGCCGGTGATAGACGTATGCCGTGACCCTCGCTGGGGACGCACCGAGGAGACTTACGGCGAAGATCCCTATCTGAACGGGATGCTTTCAATAGCAGCAGTAAAGGGACTGCAGGGCGACGGCAGCGGCAAGGTAGGCAAGAACAACGTTGCAGCTACCCTTAAGCATCTTGTCGGACACGGCGAGTCCGAGGGAGGACTGAACCAGGGTCCGGCCAACTACTCAATGAGGGTGTTGCGCGATTATCACATGCCTCCCTTTAAAATGTGTATTGACCACGCCAAACCGGTCTCGGTAATGCCCTCGTACAACGAAGTGGACGGTGTGCCTTCCCATGCCAACAGGTGGCTGTTAAAGGATCTGCTTCGTGGTGAGTGGGGTTACAAGGGAATGATAGTATCTGACTACTATGGCGTGGATCATCTGTTCAACAAGCACTTCGTCTGTCATGACGCCACTGAAGCTGCAATGACGGCTTTCAACAGCGGAGTACAGTATGAATTCCCGCAGGGCAATATGTACAGGGTTCTGCCGGAACTGCTCAAGAAGAAAAAGATTAAGAAGGATGAAATTGACAGGGCCGTTGAGCAGGTACTTGCGTTCAAGTTCAGCCTTGGTCTGTTTGAAAACCCGTACGTTGATGACAAGCAGGCCATTGCTGTCAGCAAATCACTGGCACACAGAAAAACTGCTCTGAAGGCAGCTCATGAATCTATCGTTCTGCTGAAGAATGACGGGCTGCTGCCGCTGAAGAAGGGCAAATACAAAAAGATAGCAGTCATCGGGCCGTGTGCAAGTGATCTATGGTTCGGGGGATACTCAGGAGAGCCATATGAGAAGGTAAGCCTTCTTGACGGTATCAGGAACAAGGCCGGAAACGGTACGGAGGTGCTCTTCGCGCAGGGCTGCAGACTGACAATCAACACTACCCTGAGCTACTTCAACTGGAAATATGATGAGATCAGGGTCGCTTCCCGTGACGAGAACCTGAAGCTCATCAAAGAGGCCGTAAAAGTGGCATCAGGTGCTGACCTTGTAATCCTCGCCCTTGGTGAGAACGAACATCTTTGCCGCGAGGCCTGGGCACAGAACCATATCGGTGATAACATGACACTCGATCTGTTCGGTGAGCAGGGGGAACTGGCAGATGCAATCACCGCTCTCGGGAAGCCCGTGGTGCTGTACCTGATGAACGGCAGGCCACTCTCCGTCAATAAGCTGGCTGAGAAGGTCCCGGCAATCGTCGAGGGCTGGTACATGGGCCAGGAGACCGGTACCGCCGCTGCTGACATCCTCTTCGGTGAGGTAAATCCTTCTGGCAAGCTGACAATCACCTTCCCGAAATCAGCCGGACAGCTGCCAATGTATTACAACCACAAGCCCAGCGCCCAGTGGCAGGATTACATCTCACAGGATGTCAGACCGCTTTTCCATTTCGGGTACGGGCTGAGCTACACAAAGTTCAGGTACGGAAAGCCGGTGCTCAGGAAAAGCACTATTAAAAAGGGTGAAACAGCAAAGGTAACCGTTGAGGTTACGAACACCGGCAAGGTTGCGGGAGATGAGATAGTACAACTCTATATCAGGGATGTGGTAAGCTCAGTCACCAGGCCTGTAAAAGAGCTGAAGGGCTTTGCCCGGATCTCACTGAAGCCAGGGGAAATGAAGAAGGTCTCCTTTGACATAAACCCGGACAAGCTGGCATTTCATAACATTGACATGAAGTATGTTGTGGAACCGGGCGATTTTGAGATCATGACAGGATCATCATCACGTGATGAGGATCTGCAGAAGGCTATACTGACAGTTATCTGAAACCATCATGTCCGGCATGGCAGAGGCGGAGACGCGGAAGCATGGTGCCGGTGTGGCTTAAATGCGATAAACTATGAAGAATATTTCTGTTTTGGCAATAATAGCAGGACTTATGGCTTTCTGCCAGTCTTGCGGTGATTCTGACGGCCCGCCTGATCCGGTCATTGAACCGGTAATCACGAATGCCTTTATTGATCCGGCGGTGACCTACCAGGAGATGATAGGATTCGGAGGGTCACTGACATGGTACTCCGAAAGAATCACCGCAAGCCCCCAGAAAGAGCAGATATGCAAGCTTCTCTTCGAAGACCTTGGAACGGATATAATCAGGTTCAAGAACAATTACTATCCAATGGGCTACCCTGGTGTAAAAACCACCACTACGATGGAGAACGGGTCTATTAAGACACTTTACACTGTTACAGGTGAACTATATACGATAGCGAAGCAACTCAATCCGGGAATTCAGACCCTTGTAAGCTCATGGACCCCTCCTTCGGCTTTGAAAAGCAACAATAACCTTCGCCAGGGCACCCTTAAAAAGGATAACGGAGCCTTTATGTACGAGGCCTTCGGAGATTATTGGAACGACCTTCTGGATAACCTTCAGTTCAATCCTGACTACATCAGCATTCAGAATGAACCGGGCTGGATTACTCCCGACTGGGAGACATGTGAGTGGCGGCCTGCAGAGACATCGGAATTCCCGGGGTATAATGCTGCCTTCGACGCTGTTTACAGCAAGATAAGCACCAGGACCAATCCTCCGAAGATGATAGGACCCGAAGCTGAGAACATTGGTTTCAGCGGTAAGCTGGGCGGTAACACCTTCGCCGTTTTTTCAGACCCTCTCAAGGACAAGTCGCACCTCGCAGCGTATGCGTATCATACCTATAATTTCCCGGCTTCGGCGCTCATTGCCCAGACAAAAACGGATCTCAACATGATCCGTAATACATACGGCAACAAACCCTGCATAATGACCGAGTTCTCAAACTTCACCTGGCTTAATACTGCATGGTTCATAATCCAGAACATCAACGAGGCCAATGCTGCGGGGTACATTTACTGGTTGATGGCATGGGCCGACTCAAACAATGACTCCATGATCAAACTGAGCTCAGCCGGCGCTTATACACTCACCCCGTTCTATTATGTTATGAAGCACTTCTCAAAGGAGATTGACAGGGGTTATGTCAGGATTAATGTATTGTCCCCCTTTATGCCGATGTCAGCATTCATTGATCCGACAGGCAAGAAGATCACAGTTGTGGCAGTAAATCCGAATGACGAAGAGGCCCTGTACGATTTCGAGGTAACAGGCAGAACAGTCAAATCAATGAGAGCTGTTCAGACTGATGCAATTGCATCTTATAAGACGATTCAGCCTTTTACATCTGATCAGTATTTTGTTCTAAAACCCAAATCAGTAACAACAGTTGTACTTGAGCTGGAATAACCTGATCAATACAAAACGTAAATGAAAAAAGCCTCAGATGCCGGGCCGTCAGACCTTAGGGCTCTTTTCACATCGCTTTTGCTTGCCTTCTTACTGATCTGCATCCCTGCCGGTGGCCAGAGCGAGATCGATGTGATCATCACTCCGGAAAAAAGTGACAGGTCGTTCGTGCTGGCCTCCGGTGGCCTGTGTGCACCTCTCTGCGTAAGCCCCGACGAGTGGCCGGGAGTTAAGAGGGCTTTGGCCGACCTGCAGAATGACCTCGGCCGGGTCACAGGGACTATCCCGGTGCTGAGCACGGCTACAAAGACGCCGCGGTCTGAGTTTGTAATTATTGCCGGGACAATTGGCAAAAGCGCCTTGATTGATCGCCTGTTAAAAAAGAAAAAGATTGACGTTGGCGCCATACATGACAAATGGGAATCATTTGTAATCCAGACTATTGAGAAACCTTTCCCGGGCATAAAGAGAGCGCTGGTAATTGCCGGCAGCGACAAGCGGGGCACCATCTACGGAATTTACGAGATCTCAAGGCAGGCAGGCGTCTCGCCCTGGCACTGGTGGGCTGACGTCCCTGTGCGAAAGAGTGATGAGCTTTACATTAATCCGGTTCGGGTTATATCAGGAGAACCCTCGGTGAAATACCGCGGCATCTTCCTGAATGATGAGTACCCGGCCCTGACAAGATGGGTTTCCTATAAATACGGCGATGTAACTCCCTCGGTCAATCCGCCTGTTCCTCCCGGTGTGGCTAACTATGGCAGTGAATTTTATTCAAGGATATTCGAGCTGTTGCTCAGGCTGAAAGCCAATTATCTCTGGCCGGCAATGTGGAACAACGCCTTCAATGAGGACGATCTCCGTAATGCGGCCCTGGCTGATGAGTACGGCATTGTCATGGGGACTTCACACCAGGAGCCGATGATCAGGGCACAGAAGGAGTGGGACCGGAGATACAAGAGCAATCTTGGTTCCTGGAGCTGGACAAGCCACTCAGACACCCTTGTGAAATTCTGGCGCGACGGAATAAGGCGAAACAGGGATTTCGAGAGCATTGTCACAATGGGTCTGCGAGGAGCCGATGATACTGAGATGGGCCCGGGAGGACCGGCAGCCAACATCGCGAAGCTGGAAAAGATAGTTGATGTCCAGAGGAAAATTCTGGCAGAAGAGGTAAATCCTGACGTCAAGCAGGTTCCCCAGATGTGGTGCCTCTACAAGGAGGTTCAGGATTACTATCAGGAGGGGATGAGGGTGCCTGACGACGTGACCCTTCTGTGGGCCGAGGACAACTGGGGAAACGTCAGGCGACTGCCGACAGCAAATGAACGGAAGCGCAGCGGTGGTGCCGGGGTTTACTACCATTTTGATTATCACGGCGGACCCCGCAGCTACCAATGGATAAACACCAGCCCCATTCCGAAGATATGGGACCAGATGTCGCTGGCCAAACAGTACGGTGCCGACAGGATATGGATTGTGAATGCAGGGCATTTCAGGGGCTATGAGATACCGATTGAGTACTTCCTGTCGCTCGCATGGGATACCGGGGCGTTCGGCAGTGATCAGATGTCATCCTGGACAACACAGTGGGCTGCATCAGTTTTCGGGCCGCAGCATGCCCCGGAGATCGGCAGTATAATCACAGAATATACGCGGTACAACGGTCGACGAAAGCCTGAACTGCTCTCGCCGTTCACATACAGTCTCGTTCATTATAATGAGGCTGATTGTATTGTGAAAGAATACAACAGCCTGGCAGCCAGGGCCGAGGCTGTCGGGCTGCAGATGCCTGAAGGGATGCGGGATGCATATTTCCATCTCATCCTGTTTCCAGTGAAGGCGAGTGCACTGGTGAACGAACTCTATGTCACAGCCGGGAAAAATGCGCTCTATGCTGCCCAGGGAAGAGCGAAGGCTGCAGATATGGCCCTGCTCACGGAGCAATTGTTCAGTGCCGACACAGCCCTGATGGGATATTATAACCGTGTTTATGCAGGCGGCAGGTGGAAACACTTCATGGACCAGGCACACCTGGGATATATCGCATGGAATGACCCGCCGGAGAACAGCCTGCGGCACATCAAACTGGCCTATCCGGCAGTACCTGACAGCGCCCTGCCCGCCGTGGCGGTGGAAGGCTCAGCGGAGGCATGGCCGGGGACAGAAGCGGCTCCACTCCTGCCCCCGTTTGATGTATTCAACAAACAGACCCGGTATTTTGAGATTTTCAATCGTGGCAGCGTTCCTTTCGATTACAAAGCCACAGCCGATAAGCCGTGGATCAGCCTGTCCAATGACCGGGGCAGTGTCACTTACCAGGAGAGAGTGAACGTAACAATTGACTGGCCGGCGCTCCCTTATGGCATGCACACTGGTTCGGTAACCGTGACTGCTGAGGGTAGCGAGATAAAAATAGGTCTGACAGCTTTCAGACCTGACGCTCCTGATCCTGCCACAGTTGAAGGATTTGTCGAGGCTGACGGATATGTATCGATGGAGGCAGCCAGTCACACAGGAAAGCACAATACCGCAGAGAGGCGCTGGGAGTGGATTGAGGACTACGGCAGAACACACTCCGGCATGCGTGCCTCGGCAGTTACGGATGCCCCTCCCGCAACTCCCGGGAAAGACTCACCGGTGCTTGAGTACAGGATGTACCTCTTCTCAGCGGGCGAGTTTGAAACTATGCTTCACATGGCACCTTCACTCAACTTCCTGCCCGACAGGGACTTTAAAATAGGACTCTCCGTTGATGACGGCGAACCTCAACTCATAACAGTGGTTCCGGCTGAGTTCAATGCCGAGAACGGTAACAGGGAATGGGAGGAGACCGTCCGGAACAGTATCCGACATGTGAAGGGCAAGATAAAAGTAAACGGGCCCGGCTATCATATCCTAAAAGTGTGGATGGTAGACCCCGGAATGGTGCTTGAAAAAATCGTGGTTAACACCGGAGGCCTGAGGCCGTCATACCTCGGCCCACCGGAGAGCTTTTCGCATAAGTAGGCAGTAGGCAGTAGCAGTCGGCAGTAGGCAGTAGGCAGTAGGCAGTAGGTAATAGGCAGTAGGCAGTAGGCAATAGGCAGTAGGCAGTAGGCAATCGGCAGTAGGCAATAGACAGTAGTGTTAAAAACCATAGCCCGTAGGGCTTATAGCATTGTAGCATGGACACAGAAAAACCAATATTCCCCGTAGGCAATAGACA
>Ga0209467_1000863_pt1 | contig 32753 bp, 33 predicted proteins | sample Higcelwee11metaG_FD_187175 | JGI IMG/M metagenome (GOLD analysis project Ga0209467, IMG submission 187175) | Freshwater pond sediment microbial communities from the University of Edinburgh, under environmental carbon perturbations - High... | ecosystem: Environmental > Aquatic > Freshwater >... | reverse complement strand
CCATGGCCATGCGTCCTTTTATATAGAGCAGCAGGGACAGCACATAAAACAGTGCTACCATGGACGCCATGCGCTGGCAGATATAGGTGACGGCCTGGGTGCCCACGGGCTGAACCACCCAGATGAGGGCCGCGAAAAACGAGATGGTTTGCGGAATCCAATCACCGGCGTTAGGCGCTTCCCCGGTCCATGTAGGGGAGGGCTTTACGCCCTCCCGATCCGGAAGGGGGCGAGTTGCCGGGTCAAGCCCGCTCTCTTTCGGGCGGGGGTAAACCCCACCCCTACACGGGGAAACCGTGGGATAAACGCCGCCCTTACAGTTTGGATAAATCCGCAGGGTCAGGCGGACGAATAAAAACAGAAAAATACCGGTCATCAGATGAATGGCCAGATTCACCACATGGTAGCCGAAGGGGTCCAGCACGCCGATATAATAATTGATGGCGAAACTGATATTGGGCAGGTAGCGGTCAGCCGGAAAACCCTCCAAAGCCGCCCGTTTGATGCTTTCCCAGGAAAATTCCGTCATGCGGATGGCATAGTCATTGACAATAAAGCCGTCGTCGTCAAACAGGAACGGCGTGTGGAAGGTGTTGGAATAGACCATCAACCCCACCACGCAGATGATGGCGGCAAAGGCCGCCGTATGGAGGGGCTTGGGTAATTTTTTCGGTGTATTCAGGGGCATGGGCCTGGAATCCTGTTATTTTGTTTCTGCGTCACGAACATTGAAGACAACCAGATGCCTGTCTTCAAATACCGGCTTGCCGAAAATTTTACGGTAAACCGATGAGATGGCGACAACCAGCGGCGCATTGATCTCGTCATCACTGTTTTGGCCTTCCAGTATTTCACTTTCCGGATTTTTATGAAAAATCACTAAATCCGCGTCACTGTTCTTTACGGTAGCCATGTCGAGAATATCCACCATATTGCGAAATTTCAGCCGGCCAGGGTCTTGAACCTGACTGAACACCTGATCGATAATCATATTTCCCAAAATCCCACCGGTCTCCAAATCCGGTTTATCCTTAACGGCTCGCGTATACCCCACCGCAACGGATTTTTTGTGAAATCGCTGGTAATAATAAAACAGATTGAAATGATTCCCTAATAACATCGGGTATTCAATGATTTTTTTCACATCCGGTTGCCGGGAGAGGTCATGATAAAATCCCGGCAAGTGATCCCTGCTCACGGCGTAAGGCCGTTCAATCATTTCGGAAATCCGGGGAGATGCCCAGTCAATGGGCGCATAGCTTTCCTGAAAGGCGGAATGGTGGGTGAAATTATTGGGAGCCGCGTAGGTTTGCCGCAAGGGGCCTGTCCAGACAAGTCCCGCCAGAAAGCAAAATGACGCTCCCCAACACAGAGCGTTTCTGATGTTTGGTTTTACCGGCATGGTTTCCGCCCGTCTCCATAGGTCGTCCATACCAAGGGCTACCAGCAGATAGGCAAAAGGGAAAAGGGGCATCACATACCGGGCCAGCACCAGGGGAACGTGGGCGAAATTGGATTTGGTGACGATGGATACAAAAAGATAGGCTCCCGCAAGGCTGACAAAAATGAATCCCAACAGGAATGATTTGCGAAAAAGTGTCCGTAAGCCGATGCAAAGCAAGCTATAAAAAAGGAGGTTCAGCAATACATGCGAGGTTCCACTGAGAATTTGCATAAACCCGAGGAGGGACTGCATGGTGAAGTGGGCTGGGCTCAAATGGGGCGCGGGAAGCCGCTGAATGAGGGCTGCGGAAAGGAGCACGGCAAGACCGATCAGGATGGCGCAGCCTGCACCGATAAGCATTGCAAGGCTTGGCCGGATTTCGTCATGGGTGGGGATGGGCGATTTTGCATTGGTCAAGGCTTCCATTGATCGCGGCTGTCGCCGGGATATGAATCCCGGCCTACATGAAGACTTCGCCGGCAAGGCATTGTAGGTCGCGATTCTTTCGCGACATGGATAAATGGCCAAAGCGATATTCAAGGCCAGGGTTTTCATTCTTGGTATGAATTTGATCCAAACAGCGCATCCCAAAGGCACAAAAATAAAGATTATGCCCACAAAATGGAAATAGACGCAAATCACGCCCAGAACCGAAAACCAGATGCCGAATTTTTTATCCCCGGTCCTGGCCCATTCATAAAAAATCAGAATCGATAAGAATCCCAAGAGCGTATAGATGCTGTAAGGCCGGGAAACCCGGCTGTAAAAGATGATGAGCGGGGAAACCGAAAACAGAAAGGCGAAGAAAAGGACGGCCCGGGCGCTGAAAATCCGCTTGAGGGCCGGCGGGAACACCAGAAGCGCGGCGATTCCGGCGATCAGCGACGGCAGAACGAGCATCATCTCCGACCAGCCGCAAGACACCAGCAACAGGCGTGTATATGCGTTGACGGGGATGATATTGGCTCCGGCATAGGAAAAATGGGTGAGCACATACCCCAGCGAGTGGGCGGCGCTGAAGGAAAGTGCATGCCATTCGTCATCCAGAAGAATTTGATCGGTGACCAGGTAAAGGCGAAAAAAGACTCCCGTCGCCAGTGCCGGCAGCAAAAGCAGCCAAAACCAGGGGCTGGTCCGGGTGGTATTGGTATGTTGAGAATCCGCCATGATGACCCGGTCAGCTTTTTGTTTCCATCAGTTCCCGAAAATACGGCTCATTCTTGATATTGTTCATGTCCGGGTCGGTTTTGAGCCTTTCCCAATTGTCATACCCATGTTCCACCGCCTGCCGCAGCCAGTCCACGGCCTCGGCCTTGCGACCCTGTAAGGCGTACAGGCAACTGATATTGTAATAAACGGCGGGGTTATCCGGAGTCATGGTAGTAATTTTTTTAAACAAAACCAATGCGTTCTCATAATTCTTGTCTCCGGCAAACCGCACGGCGGTTTTAAACAGGAGATTGACCTGTTCGTTCGGTTTCAGAAACGACAGCAAGGCATCCCTGTTTTTGATGGTAACGGGGACTTCCCGCCCTTCGGAGATGATGGTTTCATAATGATAAAGCGCTTCCGCCAAATTTCCTTTTCTTACCAGCGCATTTCCAAGATTGTTGTGGGCTTCCAGATAATCAGGGTCGATTATCAATAATTGATTGAAAACCTTAATGGCTTCATCAAGGTCGCCTTTTTCCGCAAGAACATTTCCAAGTCCGTTCAATGCGTCAGCGGACTGGGTGTTAAGTTTTAGCGCCTTTTGAAAATGCTCGATGGCCGCGTCAAACAATTTTTGACGCGCCAGCGCTTTTCCCATGGCCTCATGGGTTTCCGGCCGATTCGGATCCAACTCCAGCGCCTGTTTAAAATGGCCGAGGGCATTCTTGAAGTCGCCGGTTTCAGATAGGGCTTTTCCCAGATTGATATGGGCCTCCACCAGTTTGGGATCGATTTCAAGGGCTTTGTAAAAATGCTGAAAGGCTTGATCCAGTTCTTTTTTTTCGGCCAGAAGGTTGCCTAAATTATTGTGGGCTTTGGCCAGCTTTGGATCGATTTTGAGCGCTTCATGGTAATGGGGGATGGCTTGATCAAATTGTCTGCTTTTCGCCAGACCTTCCGCCAAATTGTAGTGGGCGACGGCATTGCTTTTGGATACTTGCAACGCATGGGAGAACAGGGCGACGCTGTTTTGCCAATGAGATGTCTGGTTTTTTGCAATGAAAGCAAGCGGGATGAGGGCGGACAGGGCCGCCAGGGCTGCAATTGCCGGTTTGATGGAATAGCGTTTGAATACGGCGACCCCTCCCCAGCTGATCATGATAAAAATTCCGATAGCTGGTATATATGTCCATCGATCCGCGATTTCCGGCCAAAGCCCGCCCTGAATGATGCCGATCACGGGGGTAAGGGTCCCCACAAACCACAGCCAGCCCACCGCCAGATAGGGGGTTTGCCGGCGAAAATGAAAAACAACCCAAAATGCCATTGACAACAGGACCAGGGAACCCATCACTTGCCAGAGCGGGATGGCCTCGGGAAACGGGTAATAGATGGCCATATTATCGGGCCAGAGAATTTTGGCGAGGTATTTGACGTAGGACACAATCGCGTTTTCAATGCGAAGGGGCATTGGCGAAACCTGCCCGGGAACGATCTGGTTCTGGCTTTGGAGCGAAAACACGGAAGCCAGGATGGAGAAAAAGGAAAGCGCCAGCAGCGGGATTTTTTCTGCGATCAGACGTCCCGGCGAAGAAGGATGGAACGGGCTTGCGGCGGCTGTTTCCTCGCCGAGAAACGCAAGCCGCAGCCGGCCCAAGGGCCAGAAATCCAGCAGCAACAGTACGCAGGGCAAGGTAACGAGCATGGGTTTGGCCAGAAGGCCGGCGGTCATGGCGACAAACACCAGGATATAGCGGGATACGGACGGGCGTCGGGAATAATGCACATACGCCAGCATGGTCATGAACCAGAAAAATGTGGACAGGAGGTTTTTGCGCTCCGCGACCCAGGCCACGGAATCCACATTCAGGGGATGCACGGCGAACAGCGCCGCCGCAAAAGCGCTTCGCCATGCCGCCCCGGTCATTAGATAAAATATCAGATATAAAAGAATGGCGTTCATGATATGAATGGATAGACTGACGAGATGATGCTTGCCCGCATCCAGGCCGAACAACTGACAGTCCACCATGTGGGATATCCATGTCAGTGGGTGCCAGTAAGCTTGTTCTTCGCTGTCGCCGGACAAGCGAAAGGCCCATCCGATATTCTCCAGGGTCAGGCCCTGTTTCACATATCGGTTGTTCCAGACATATAAATTGTCGTCAAAATTGATAAATTCATAGGAGCCCACGTTCCAGTAGACGATCAGGGCAGACGCGACCAAGAACAGGCAAGTGGCAACCTGTTGGCATGATTTGTTGATTTGTTTCATTGGTTGTCCGTAGTGTCATTCATTTCAGAGGTACGGTTCATGTCTTGACGGGCGGGAATGAATCCCCCATCCTGCGTGTGAAGCGATGGTTTCGGATTCTCTTCCCGCGGGAAAGGGGTTTATCCCCTCCCGATTCGGGTGCTTTAGATTAATTTCCTGTTATTTTAAGCGCTTGTTTGGCTTTTTCATATGCTGGATTGATCTCCAATGCTTTTTGGAAATATTGCGCCGCCTGAGACGTTTCATGCTGCGTATATAAAATGATGCCGATATTGTAATAGGCGGATGCGTCTTTTGCCGAAATTCGCGTCACCTCCTTGAAGTGCAGCAAGGCCTTTGCCATATCGCCGCTCTGAAAGCAGATTTTTCCCAAGCTGTTGTGGGCGTCGGCATAGTCTGGGTTGATTTTCACGGCTTGTTTAAAATACGTCGTCGCAGGTTGTGCATTGCCGGTTTTTATTTCCACTAGACCCAGATTGTAATATGCCTCGGCATAATCCGGTTTTAATTCGATCGCCTTTTTTAAATTTTGCGCTGCCGCCTCCAACTGGCCGATAAAATAATAAGCAGCGCCTAAATTGCTGTAGGCTGAAGGATCATCGGGATCGATGGATAGAGATTCAAGATAAAACTGGATTGCCTGATGATGGTTTCCCATGCCTGCGTAAGCATTTCCGATTTTAATTAATAGAAGGGGATCTGAAATCGAGATGAAAAGGGCTTTTTGATAATGAAGGATTGCCTGATCATATTTTTTTTGGAGAACATAGGTATCTCCCATGGATTCATGAGCCATGTCGAAAACCGGCTGGAGGTCCAACGCCTTTTGAAAATGTCGCAAGGCTTTGTCATGGTCGCCGGCAGCGGAAAAAAATCTGCCGACCAAAACATGGGCATAATAATTGTCACGGGTCACGTTCAGTGTGTGCTGAAAGAGGGTATCCGTGTTTTTCCAATAGGTTAATTGTTTTGTTGTGAGAGAGGCCAGGAGAACAAGAAGAAAAATGGAAATACCCGCGCCGGCCCATGCTTTTGCGCACGATCGGGAAAGGAATGCCCAGCCTGCCCATGCCATCGCGATAAAGACACCGATAAAAGGAATATACGCCCACCGGTCGGCGATCTGGGGCCAGAGCCCGCCCTGAATAATGCCGATGACGGGCGTGAGCGTGCCGAGGTACCAGAACCAGCCGGTGGCGAGATAAGGCTTTCGTCTGGAATGAACAATGGCAAGCGCTGTGATTCCGATCAATGCGATGACTGCGGCAACAGGCTGCCAGAGGGGAATCTCATTGGGAAAAGGGTAAAAGATGGCCAGATTTGAAGGCCATATCATTTTCCATAAATAATGGAGATAGGAAACCAGGGCGTTAGCGATGCGCAGGCCAATGGGCTGGGCTGCTTCGGTCAATATTTGGCTGTTTTTCTGGAGCGACAGGAATGACAACCAGATAGCGGCAAAAGAAAGCATCAGAAGCGGAATTTTTTCAAGAACCAGGCGGCTGATGGACGCGGTTTGGAAAACCGCCCGTCCGGCCGAAGGCAGCGCTTCCTGGTGCAGCCAGTTTTCTCGGAACCACTGGAAACGGTATAACGGCCAGAAATCCAGCAAAAGCAGGGCGCAGGGCAGGGTCACGAGCATGGGCTTGGCCATGAGGCCGATGGAGAATACCATCATAATTAACAGATAACGCAAGGCGGAAGGCTTTGCGGCATAGCGAATGTATGCCAGCAGGGTAAGCATCCAGAAAGTGGTGGAGAGCAGGTTTTTGCGTTCCGCGATCCAGGCCACGGAATCCACGTTCACCGGGTGCAGGGCGAAGAGGGCCGCGACCATTCCGCTTTTCCAGACCTCGCCGGTCATGCGGTATAGCAGGAGAAACAGCAGAAGCACATTCAGCAAGTGAAAAAGAAGATTGGATAAATGGTGGTATCCGGCATTTAGACCAAATAATTGGCAGTCCAGCATGTGGGAGAGCCAGGTCACCGGGTGCCAGTAACTTTTTTCATCGGACTTGACCAGGGTGAACGCCCATTTGATGGAATCCGGGGTTAATCCCTTCTGAACATGCTCATTTTCATAAACATAACCCCCGTCATCAAAATTGATGAATTCATGATGCCGAACCGGGGAATAAACAGCGGCGGTGATGACGATTAAAAAAAGGCCGATCGCCCAGGGGAGCATCCCGGGATGTGTTTTAATAAGTGAGGCGGAAGAAATGTTGTTCATTGGATGTTTCTCAAATATAATTTTCAGGTGGGGATAAAGCCCCGCGCCGTCAGGTTAAGTCATTATGATTGTTAAAAGAGCTGATTTTGAATAACGAATGGTTAATGACGAATGACGAATAGAGGACTTAAAAATAATTTTTTATGCATTTATTCGTAATTTTTCATTTTTCTTCCAAAAAGGCTGCCTGGCGGGGATAAACCCCTTTTGTTTTCGGGCGGGGATAAACCCCGCACCCTACGAGGAACAACGATGCAGCCCGTAGGGGAGGGCTTTATGCCCTCCCGATTTCGTAGGGCGAGGGCTTCACGCCCTCCCGGTTTTTTACGTTCCCCCAAAAACTTCGCCTTGAAATAACACTGTTTACTTGTTAAGAAAAGCAATTTTTAAACGGACGGATTAAAAGGACATTAAATCAATGACCAATATAGAATCAAAATATCGCAATGACCGGATCAATCACTGGGACCGGACGACGGCCCGGAAAAATGATCCCGAACGGGCGGGCGCTTTTTACCAGAAATTGCTGGAACATTATTATGGCATGATGGTCCAAAGGGGTTTGCGGATTTTGGAACTGGGATGCGGGGGCGGGGATTTGCTGGCGTCGTTAAAGCCGTCATTGGGTGTCGGCGTTGATTTTTCATCTGAAATGCTTGCCATTGCCCGCGCCCGGCATCCCGAATGCCGTTTCATTCAAGCGGATGTTCATGATTCGGCCCTGTCGGGACTGGAATCGGAAGTCCCGTTTGATGTGATTATCCTCTCGGACCTCATCAATGATCTATGGGACGTGCAGACGGTTTTTGAAAACATGCGGCGGTTCTGCCATCCCCGGACCCGAATTATTATTAATTTTTATAGTAATTTATGGAAAGTACCGCTTGGGATGGTCAAGCGCGCCGGCAAGGGCGCGGATCTGCTGCCCCAAAACTGGCTGGCCCAGAATGATGTGATCAATCTGCTGAAACTGGCCGGATTTGATACGATCAGCGACCACTCAAAAATTCTGCTGCCTTTGCCGTGGGCGTTTCTGGCCGTGTTTTTCAACCGGATTCTGGCCAATATTATACCTTTCCGGTGGTGCTGCCTCACCAATTTTATCGTGGCCAGGCCCTCGCCGGATGCGGTTGCGGCGGAAGCCAAACCTTCGCCATCCGTGTCTGTGATCGTGGCGGCCAGAAATGAAGCCGGCAATATCGCGGATATTCTGCGCCGGGTGCCGCCCATGGGTTCCCGCACCCAGCTCGTGTTTGTGGAAGGCGGCTCCTCGGACAATACCTACGAAACCATCGAAGCCCAGATCAAGCAGCATCCGGAAAAGAATATCAGCCTGTATCGTCAGACCGGCAAAGGCAAGGGGGATGCGGTGCGGCTGGGATTTGACAAGGCGGACGGCGATATTCTGATGATTCTGGATGCGGATATGACCGTGCCGCCGGAGGATCTGCCCCGTTTTGTGGATGCCATTGCCTCCGGCAAGGGGGAGTTCGTCAACGGTGTGCGTCTGGTCTACCCCATGGAAGATCAGGCCATGCGGTTTTTCAATATTTTGGGCAATAAATTTTTTTCCCTGGCCTTTTCCTGGCTCCTGGAGCAGCCCATCAAAGACACCCTTTGCGGCACCAAGGTGATGTGGCGGGAGGATTACCAGCATCTGTCAGCGAACCGTGCGTATTTCGGGGATTTCGATCCGTTCGGGGATTTTGATCTGCTCTTCGGGGCCGCCAAGCTGAATCTGAAAATTATTGAAATGCCGGTGCGTTACCGGTCCCGGACCTACGGGGAAACCAATATCGACCGGTGGCGGCATGGGTGGATGCTGCTGAAAATGGTGGCGTTCGCGGCCCGGCGGATTAAGTTTGTTTAAACCGGACACCTCGGCCTGGTTTTTTTTATCGTAGGCCGGATTTCTAATCCGGCAAATGATCTATTCCGCTTATGGTGTGGCAGTAGGGGAGGGCTTTATGCCCTCCCTGGTTTTTCGCTTAAAAAAAATTGACAACAGTACCATTGAATAGTACTTTATAAAATATGAATTCAAGGCAGCAAAAAACGCTATCTGAAATTTTGAAAAACCCGGTCCAATCCAACATATTGTGGAATGATATTGAGTCTCTTCTCATTTCACTGGGCGCTGGAATTTCGGAAGGAAGTGGTTCTCGGGTTCGGATTAAGCTGAATGGGGTAAGGGCTGTTTTTCATCGCCCCCACCCTAACAAAGAAACGGATAAAGGCGCTCTGATATCAATGAGAAGGTTTTTAGAAAATGCAGGGGTGTCAGGATGATGGAATACAAAGGATATGTCGGGGTTGTTGCGTATGACGGCAAGGCAAAGGTTTTTCACGGCGATGTGGTTAACACACGCGATGTGATCACTTTTCAGGGAAAAACCGTTGATGAAATTGAAAAGGCGTTTCAGGAATCCATTGATGATTATATTTCCTGGTGTGAACAGGACGGCGTGAGTCCGGAAAAGCCTTATTCCGGAAAGTTCAACTTGCGATTATCGCCGGAACTTCACAGGGAGGTTGCCATAACTGCTAAAAAACTCAAGATTTCCATTAATTCCTTTGTGGAAAAGGCATTGCTGGATGAGATCAATATCCATAGAGCGATTTGACTGTTATTTTGATCATTGCAGGAGAAGGGTTGTTTTTTTAAGCCCTGTAACTGATTTTTTAAAAAGGAAGATCCCATTATCAGGCTTGTTGTGGTAATTAAATTTATTGCAAAATCGAATACTTGATTTTTAAATTGGAGTAAACTCAACTGTTGCCGGGAGGTGTGCGATGGAGACTTATACAATTATAAAAAAAAGGAAAAACATACAGCATTGTCTAAATATCCCCGCTGAATTTTTTGATGAAGATTTGGAAATTACCATTAAACCGATTCGAAAGAAAGGTAATCTCAGGAAACAAATAGAGAACCTTTTTCAAAAAAATCCGATGGTCAATCCGTTTAAATCTGTCAGTGATCCCGTCAAGTGGCAAAAAGAGCTGAGAACTTAATGGTAAAAAAGCCCTTTTCGACAGCAACGTTCTTATTTATCTCTCAAAAAGGGAAATAGACTTATCCTATGATGTTGATGATTTTTCAAATATTGATGTCAAAGTCTTAAATCCCTTTGAATAAAAAACACGGCAAGGAAATTGATGTCCCCATTGCTGCCGCATAACCACATCATCAAACGTTTCATGTTGAAATACCAAGGCCATCTCTTCCATCTCTGGTGCGAGGAATTTTTCGGCTGGCTGTTCCGGTCCCTTCCCGGACTGTTCGGGATGATTCTCCGCTGGGGGCTTTACCGGATGCTGTTCGCGGAACTGAAATCCTTCTGCACCATCTACGCCGGGGTTTATCTCACCCACACCTACGGACTCAAGGTGGGCCGGGGGTTCTCCCCGAATACCGGGGCACTCATCGACGCCCGTGGCGGGATTGACATCGGAGATCATGTCATGGTGGGGCCTTTTGCGGTCATTGTCTCCTCCAACCACGCCCACAAGCAGACCGACGCGCCCATGGCTGCGGTGGACCATGTCATGGCGAAGGTTACAATCGGCAACGACGTGTGGATCGGCGCCCATGCGGTCATTACCGGCGGTGTCACCATCGGCAACGGCGTGGTGGTGTCCGCAGGGGCAGTGGTGACAAAAGATGTGGGGGATTATGAGATCGTGGGCGGGGTGCCAGCCAGAGTGATCGGGTCAAGAAATTAAATCAGTTCTCTGTCAGTCAGGCAATAGGCGCAAGTATACTTGCTAATATACTTGACATTTGAAGGAGGTGTCTCTATCCTTAATACCAAAATAAAGGAGATACTTATGCCACAGATATCGCTCTATATTGATGAACCAACCCTCAAAAAGGTTGAAAATGCCGCAATGCGACAGAAGGTATCCATCTCAAAATGGGTAGCGGAACAAATACGATTCCGGGTCGATCCGGTGTATCCAATTGATTATGAAAGCCTTTTTGGTTCTATTGATGATAATACATTTACGGAACCTGAAGACATTGCATCCATATCAGACACCGCAAGGGAAAATTTGTAATGTATTTTCTGGATACAAACACCTGCATATATTTTTTGAATGGGACATATCAACATATCAAAAAAAAGATTCTATCAACGCCGCCGAATGAAATCGCAATTCCTTCTGTAGTTAAGGCGGAATTGATATTTGGGGCATACAAGAGTAAAAACCGCGATGGAAATCTTGAGAAAGTTGAGAAATTTCTTGAACCATTTGAAATTGTTTCTTTTAATGACATGATGACATATGGTTACGCTGACATTTGGTATAAGACCGAAATAATCGGTTGTAATGCCGGCCCGAATGATTTGTTTATTGCTTCAATTGTTAAGTTTCATGAAGGGATACTGGTAACGAATAATGAAAAAGAGTTTAAAAGAATTGAAGGGCTGAAGATTGAAAACTGGGCGGAATAAAATACCAAGGTTTTGCGATTAAGTTTGTTTTGGGGCTTTCAAACATTTTTAAATGATGTAAACATAGAATGGAATATTTTTCGAATTCCAGTTTCTAAATCGAAGGGACTCCATCCGGAGGGCTGGGCCTTCATGGAAAATGTGTTGTGTTCAGCGTTTCCTCCGCTTTTGATGTAATGGCGGAGAAGTTTTTTGTTCAGCAGTTTCTAAATGCGGTGAAGAACTTCAGACAAGGCGCTGGGCTTTCCCGAAGCCAGAAGCAAACAACCGGAATCAGATATTTCCGATGCGATCTTTCCAGCCATGAACGCCCCGACATCATCCGCCCACACATAATCCCGAAGGGTTTCCGGTGCGCCGAAAATGGTGCAGACCTTATTTCGTGCGCCGTTCCAAAGCAGGGTGGGGATCAGTCCCAGCCGACGGTTTAAACCGGCAAACCCGTAAACCGACGTCGGCCTGTAAATAAACCGGTCCAGGCTGTCACAATCATCCAGAATTTTTTCCTGCGCCAACTTCAGGAGCGCATAGGGCCGTCTGGGAGCGGGCAAGCTGGCATTGTTGATATTCCTTTGTCCTTCAAAAGGTCCGTCGGCGGAACTCAGCATGTGAAAACGCAGCAACCAGGCGGGATTTTCCCGGCGCACGGCCATCGCCATTTCCACGACTTTGGAAAATGAATCCAGCTCCGGCAGGGTGTCGCTCTGTTCCATGCCGAATCCGCCTTTGCCCGCGCTCCAGACAAAGTCGATCCTGTTTGCAGGGGCGGGGTTTATCCCGCCTGTGACGGGAGGGCATAAAGCCCTCCCCTACGCTGTCCGCCATTCTGAGCAGGGTTTTTTATCAGATTCCGAATACAACCAAGGATATCTGTTTTTTCTTTTTGCCGGAGTGATGGATCTTGCCATGAAAATGCAAGGCTGTGGGCTGTTGTGTAATGGTGTTGAAGTAAGTAATTGACCAGATGCGCACCGATCAGGCCCACGCCAAAAACGGCCGCAATGGCTTTTCCCGGCTTTTCCCCATCATTTTGTGCGTTATGCAGGATCAACATCTTTTCGGCCTATAAAAGAAGAGATCACAACAATCGACGCCAATCCTTTGGTATCCATCAAGCTCATCTCTTTGATGCTTCCATGACTGTTATTCCGACAAGCTCAGTTCCCCGGTATCTCAGCAATACCCCATTCTCAAGCATTTCCGAGTCGGTTGCCCTCTGTGGCTTTTTAAAGTTTATATAGAAAACATCCGCATCTTTATCATAATCGAGCCACATTTTTTTAGGAGGCAGATTGATAAAGAGTGGGATAAGTTTATAAACATGATTCAGCGTTTTGGTCGTTTCTGCTGTTGCCATATGACCTCCTCCCTGCCAAGCTGTATTTTTGAAGAAAAATATGCCGTGATAACGAAACCATCTGCGTCGCTGATTTCTTTATAAACCACACAAAGAAATTTTTCTTTTCTTATTTGCCGCAAAGCGATTAAAGCGTCTTTGTATCCCTTAATGATATATTCAGGATATTCTATTATATCAGCAATTTCATCATAAGAGCCCGCCAGATCGTCATGGTTTTCGACTATGTGAACCCATCGTTCATCTGTCAATCGAATAGGGATTCCATTAATCGACTTTAGAATATCCAATTCTCTTTTCCTCTATATCAGATCCGTGACATCTTTTTGATTCCTGAAATATTCCAGAAGCGGTTTGTCCATACTTCGATCCACCACAAAGAATGTTGGTTTCCCCTGAGTGTGCAGCAGAATGACTGATATGTATTCGATCACGAGGCGCATTAGGCGCAGGCTGAAACGTCCCACTCCCGTCATTCCAGCGCAACCTGTCATGGAATGTGCTTATCAGGAAGCCGGAATTCAGAGTCGGCGTTGGGGCATGATTCTCCGTGAAAGAAACCTTTATTACCATAGAATTGAAACGGAATAAGTTGAAATCGTTTTGTCTTTGGTTGCCAGAGTCGCTCCTTCCACATTTGATTGTGCAATTAGCAGGCGATCAAAAGGATCATTGTGAATGGTCGGTAAATTTTTAAGGGCAAAAATATGTTTTAGGAAGATCGGCATGATTTGCAAATCATTTGACTGTTGCTGGGTTTCAATCAAATTTTCAAGTCGCACATCGAGGGAAAGTCTTCCCAATCGACTCTTGATCTCAATCTCCCAGGCACTGACAGCGCTCAAAATTAGTGTGTTTTTCGGGTTTTCGCACGCAGCAAGCACTTTACGGGAAAGTTTGTCCGGTTCGTTGGCCCACCATATAAACGTGTGGGTATCCAATAATAATTTCATTCGCCTGCTGCCCAAAAATCATCCGGTAAAGGATCGTCAAAATTGTCGCTCATGTGAATTTGCCCCTTGTTTAAACCGGGGATGCGTTTTTTGGGAGTAGTGGATAAAGGGACTATTTTGGCCAAAGGTATATCATCGCCGGAAATAATAATTTCATTGCCTTTGGACACCAAAGATAATAATTCAGGAAGTCGGGCCTGTGCTTCGCTGATATTTATGTTTATCATGATGATATCCTTTTTTACGTAACTGTTTTTCAAAAACACCGATATTTTATAACCCAATTTGAGGATATTAACAACCAGTATTTGGGCATCTGCGTATCCGGTTTGGATAAGAAATCCATGCACATCATCACCCGCTTTATCCGTAAATACAAAGGCCATCTCCTCCATCTCTGGTGCGAGGAATTTTTCGGCTGGCTGTTCCGGTCCCTTCCCGGACTTTTCGGGATGGTTCTCCGCTGGGGGCTTTACCGGCTGCTGTTCGCGGAACTGAAATCCTTCTGCACCATCTACGCCGGGGTTTATCTCACCCACACCTACGGGCTCAAGGTGGGCCGGGGGTTCTCCCCCAATACCGGGGCACTCATCGATGCCCGAGGCGGGATCGACATCGGCGATCATGTCATGGTGGGCCCCTACGCCGTCATTGTCTCTTCCAACCACGCCCACAAGCAAACCGACGCCCCAATGGCCAGTGTGGACCATATCATGGCCCCGGTGAAAATCGGAAATGACGTCTGGATCGGAGCGCATGCGGTTATTACCGCAGGCGTGACCATCGGCAACGGCGTGGTGGTGTCCGCCGGGGCCGTGGTGACGAGAGATGTGGGGGATTATGAGATCGTGGGCGGGGTTCCGGCGAGGGCGATGGGAAGCAGGAAATCCAATTAATTCTGATGGCTTTGCCCGGATTTGATCTTTTGGGGCAGGTTATGATTTACATAGCATCGAATAATGGTATCTTCCGATATTTTAAAGGTGCCGCCTGGTGTCATGCGGGATTTGACGTAAGTTGAAATCGGATCCTGGGAGGTCATAAAATCAAATTGCTTGCCGGGAAATGTTACGGTTCCCTTTTCAAGGGACACGGGAATTAAAATCGGCATGCGTTCAAAGATAAACGCGATTTTGGGTTCCCGGCCTTTTTTGATCATGGATTCAATGGCGGTTTTGTAATGGCTGTTCGGAATTTCTGAACTGATAAATGTATCTTCCAGAGACGGCCGCAGTTTGGTGATCATGTGGGTCATTGGAGAAACACAATACGACAACTGAAAATCATCCGGTTTTGTGAACGTTTTGGCGTTGTTTTCCACCCATTCATATAATTTTCCATACAATGCATTGGTTTTTATCCCTTTACCAAACCCCTCTTCGATCCTGACGTTCATTTGGCTGGGCGCGACATCGAAAAAAGTGAATCCCCAGTCATTTGAAATGGTTATATAATAAATCGGAATTAATATAGCCCCAATGGAAATCAGCTTGAACAATCGTTGTTTTTTTGAAAACGCTTCATTATGGAGAAAGAAAACAGATAGTCCCGCAATCCCGGGAATGGCGCTGTAAAGCACGGTCAAAGGGCCGAGGCCTGAAAAGACAGTGGAAACGATGGAAAGAAGCGTTGCTGGTATCAGCAGAATCGTCACAATCTCTTCATTTCTGTTAATTTCTTGTTTCGTCACATATTTTTTTAGCAGCATAAACCAGAAAAGTGCATAAAAGCCGATTAAAAAAGCTGAAAACCACATGGGCCTTCCAAACCATCCATTATAATAGGGCTGAATATATCCAAAACCCGATGTTTCAATAATGGCATATATCAATATGGCAAAAGCCGGCAAAATTATGAAGGACGCCTTGGCCGGAAGCTGTTTGAGGGCGATCCCATAAATCAATATCAGCATAACGGCTGTGAAACTATAAACAAGGGGCCAGAAATTAAAACTGGTCAGGGTTTCTGGTGAGTAGGTGCTTAAGGAAAGAAAAAATTGCAGGGAACTGAATATCGTTATAAAAAAGGTTTTTTGATAAACAACGACAAATCCCAGCCACCCGATAAAAAAAGGGGTTGAAAGAAGAACGCAATCCTTGAAATCAAAAGCAAAGTGTTTGAAGTGTAATCCTCGCGATAGAAAATAAAGCATCAACGGAAAAAGAACGATCACGCCAAGGTGAAGCAGCGACAGGTTAATCAGCCATAAAAAACAGCCGGATAGCAATAAAAGGCTATTCCTGATGATTTTGTTTTTACTGCTGAATGCAAAAATAAGACTGCCCAGCGCCAAAGTGATAAACAGATGGGGCCAGGTGAAATAATTCATATTTGAGATCATGCCAACAGGATCAAGCCCCGTGAAGGCGAACACGGAAAAAATAAATGGGAAATACCCGTATTCCCTGTTCACCGCATAAATGGCGGCGCTCAAGAACAATAACGCCGCGAGAGTGAAAACAAATTGAAGTCGCCGGAAACCCAGAAGCGTAATATCGGGTGAAATTTTAAAAACCAGGCTGTTGAGGATGGTATAGGGCCGCAGGATAAACATGTATTGGTCGTCAAAACAATGGTCTCCCATGGTTAAGCGCCAGCTTTTGGTCATGTGGTAGCCTTCGTCGATGAAATTAAAGCCATAAGGAAGCTTGAGCCAGCCGAAAACGGCGATGACGGCGAATATGACGAGGCCAACCGCGAAAATATAAGGTTGGTAGTTTGGCTTTTCTGTATTTTCGGTCATTTTTCCTGAAGGCTTCGACGTTATTTGTTTTTTTCTGTAAACAGCCGTTCCATTTCCATTAATTGATCCCGGCTTCTTTGCCCGAGGGTTCGTATGGGCGTTCCGCCGACAACCTGAAATGCCGGAACATCTTTATTCACAAAGCTGAGCGCCCCCACTGCGGCCCCCATGCCAAGCGTGACCCCAGGCATGATGATGCTGCCGCAGCCGACAATCACATGCTTTTCAAGCGTCACCGGCGCACAGGTCACCATTTTGAAATCATCGGGAACTGTCGGATTGGTCATATAGCCCTGGGTGTAATCATCGGATGCGGTAAATATGGCGCATCTGGATGATAAATTGCTGAAATCATTAATTGTGACGCCTGCCGCCCCAAAAATATGCCCGGCCGCGCCGATATGAACATGGCTGCCTATGATCACGGGTTGATCCGATGTAATCACCGAATAGCAGTCAATCCTGACGTTGGAACCGATCCGGACATTTTCACCAAAGAATAAGACCGTCCGGTGAATCCGGACGTTTTCACCAAACCGGATACCCATGTCTGATAATTCTTTTTCAGTGTAATTCATCCGCGATTCCCTGGTTTAATCGTAAATCCTGTCAATGATAAACGGCGGTCTGTTGCGAACCTGGTCCAGGGCACGCCAGAGATATTCGCCGATAACGCCCAGCATCAGCATTTGCACGCCCGACAAAATCAGAATGATGATCATAATGGGAGCCCATCCCTGAATGGGAATGCCGCCGAATATTTTTGAAAAGAGGATGACCAGCGCATAGATGAAGCCCATAATGGAAACGCTGATGCCGACAAGGGACATGAGGCGGAGCGGCAAATAGGAATACCCCATCACCCCATCAATCAAATATTTAATTTTTTTGGAAAATGTCCATTTGGAGGTGCCGGATTTGCGGCGTTCCCGGTCATAGGGAATCCATTTCTTGTTAAATCCGGTCCAGAGGATTTTGCCCTGAATAAACGGGTTGGATTCATTATTGGCCACAATCTGATCCCGCACCCGCCGGCTCATGAGAAAATAATCGAACCCGCCCGCCGGCATGTCCGGGAAGCTGAGTTTTTTCATGGCCCGGTAAAACAGACCGGAAGTGAATTTACGGAAAAAGGACTCGTCTCGCGAAGTCCGGTGGCAAATGACGATGTCAAAATTTTCATTAAAATATCCATCCAGCATTTCACGGATCAGTCTGGGAGGATCCTGAAGATCGGCGGAGATATTGATGATGCATTTTCCGGTTGCGTAACGGTATCCAGCCAGAATAGCGGAAACCTGACCGAAATTACGACTGAATTTTATGATTTTAATGTGTTCCGGATCTGTTTCCTTCAAATCCATCAACACATCAAAAGAACGGTCATAGGAGCCATCGTCGATGAAAACCAGTTCATGGATTTTATCGGGGTTCTGCCGGACAACTTCAGCTTGAAGGGTCTGGTAAAGATCCTTCAGCGAACTTTCATTGCAATATACCGGAATAACGATGGAATAATCAATCGCGTCATTTGTTCCATCAGGCTTGGTCATGGGATTATTCCTTCCGGCATTTAAGAATGCAGCCTGTCAGTGAAAATGTTCCAATTCCTCTAAGAATATGGGCGTCCACCTCCGGAAAACAGGATTCAGCCATTTTTTTATATTCGGCGGGATAGCGGACATGCTGCCCCCGGTCGGTTCGGGTGATCCACCGGTCAATGGGTTTCTGATTTTCAATAAAAGCGGGGTCAATGGTCAAAAGAAATCCGTCAGGTTTTAACGCCTGACGGCTAAGCTGAAAAAAGGCTTTCGATTCTTCCATGCTCAGGTGGTGCAGCAAACCGTCCGCCAGCACCACGTCAAAAGAGTGCGCCAGGGCCTCCATCGTCATATTGCTTACCCGCTGGTTATGAAATGCGGCCCGGTGGCCGTATTTTTTCCGGGCATAGGCGATATAGGAAGCATTGATATCAAAACCTGTGTAACTTACTTCGCCGGGCAGAAAGTCAAGAATGGCGGCGGGTCCGCAACCGATATCCAGAATTCTCATTCCGGGGAATGGTTGAAGGAACTCGCCGACGTAGGTCCGGTATTTTTGAGACAACCCCATTAGGCGGCCAAAAAGGATATACAGAGATGGATGATTTAACGCGGCACGAAAGCCGTGATTGATTTCATCGTTTGAGTCAGGGTTGAGAGACATGGCTTAGATATTTTGGATAGAGTCAGAATAATCAATAGCAGTGCGAATGATTCCGCAAATTGTTTTGATATCCCCTTCGTCTATCGCTGTCCCTGTCGGCAATATTAAAATACGATCACATAATTTTTCTGTTTCCGGCAGCAAGAGCCCGGCATGGGGAAAATAAGAGCGGTACGGTTCCATCCGGTGGCATCCGGGATAAAAATAGCGGCGGGCGAAGATGTTTTCCGCATGGAGCATTTTCATGAGCTGATCCCGGGAAATTCCGGCCACGGTTCCATCAATTTCCAGCACAATATACTGATAATTGGATTTTTCTGCTTCATCATAGCGGATCAGGGAAATTCCCGGCAAGTCGGCCAAATCTTTTTGATATTGCTTATAATTCCGTCGATTGGCCGCGATAACCTGATCCATGCCTTCAATGGATGACAGTCCCATGGCGGCGCAGACTTCATTCATTTTGCCGTTGGTGCCGATGTGGACGACATTGTCATAGCCGCCGAACCCGAAATTTTTCATCAACCGGATTTTTGCGGCCAGTTCATCATTATTGGTGGTCACCATCCCCCCTTCAAACGCATTGATGAATTTGGTGGCGTGGAAGCTGAATACCTCGGCCTCGCCGAAATTGCCGATCATCCGTCCTTTATGGGAACAGCCAAAAGCATGGGCCGCGTCGAAAATCAGCTTGAGATTCCGGCGTTCGCCGATTTCCGTCAGTTCCGTGATGGCGCAAGGCCTGCCCCAGAGATGAACGCCGATGATGCCGGTGGTTTTGGGGGTGATCAGCCGTTCAATTTTTCGGGGGTCGATGGTGTGGGTGTGGGGATCGATATCGCAGAAAACCGGCGTGATTTCCTGCCATTGAAGGGCATGGGCTGTGGCGATGAAGGTGAAGGAGGGGACAATGACCTCGCCGGTCAGGCCAATCGCACGAATGACGATTTCAAGCGCCACGGTTGCGTTGCACATGGCAATGCAATGTTTGACGCCAATCAATTCGGCCGCTTTTGCTTCGAATTCCTGGACAAACGGACCGTTATTGGTTAGCCACCGATTGTCCAGAATTTGATTGAAGCTTTTAAGCAGGGCGTCGCGGTCGCCGATGTTGGGACGGCCCACATGAAGAGTTTCTTTAAATGCAGGCGGACCGCCGCATATCGCTAAGTCGGCTACACGGTTTTTCATGGCTCTTTTTTATGACAGAATTGAATTAAGGGATGGATCACATGGTTTTTTCCACGGATCCCGTCAAGGGATTTTATGTAGCGATTCTGGTATCATGAATGGGATGGGAAAGTAAAGGGGAATATGTTCGTTTATTGAGGATGCCTGTTATTTTTCAGAATCATGTTCCGATGAGTGAAAAATGTTGAATCAAAGTCAATTATTGGGTCAAACCCTATGCAAATTCCTTTGGCTTGAATCCCTTGCGATTCAGTAGCGCCGCACCGCCGTCACTGGTCTGGGTCAGTACAAACAACCCTGCCTTTTCCGCATATTTGCCCACGTCATCCTTCACCACCAGCGCCCCGATGCCTGCCAGTATTTTGCTGTCCCGATACTCCGGCAACAAGGTCTTGAACCGGGGAAGCTTGTCAGTCATAAATTCATCCACCATCCGCCGGTCCAGCTTGTTCTTCACCTCAATCACCAGCACCCGGCCTTTGTCATCAGCCACGATGTCGTATTCCCCACGGCCCTTCACCTTCACGTTCCGCCGAATTCGTTTAAAACGCAGATCCATCGGCTTGAACAGGCCCTCCACATTGCGGTAAAAAAGTTCCTCCGCCACCTCTCCCTGCACAAGACCCAAATCCCCCAGTTGCTGGCCAGTCCTGTCCAGTTTTTTAATGGTCTTCTGAAGCTGCGCATCGGTTTGTTTCTGGGATTCTCTCAGTTCCATGATCTGCGCATCGGTTCTATCTTGAGAGTGTTTCAGTTCCAGAATTTGTGCATCGGTTCTATCTTGGGATTCTTTCAGTTTCAGCATTCCTTTGGAAAATTCCATAGTAAAGGCTTCCAGATTCCGCTCAATCCGATCCATTCGGGTTTCTTCGGCTTTTTTCATATATTGGTTCCTGTTTTTTTATTTTATGGGGGTCAACTCAATTTATCATCAACATAAAAATGGCACATGACACGCGAAAAGTAAAGGCGATATTCTCGGAAATGCCCCGTCCGTGAAGTGCCTTTTATGGAAAAATATTGATTCTTTCGAGTTTAGTTGATAATGCCCTTCTCCTGATAACAATAAAAAAATTATTTAATAAACTGGATGGTTACGTGTGCGGTAGGCGGTTTTTGAATTCAAATTTCAATCAAATCAAAAAGGAGCACAATGAAAACGTTTGGTCTCATCATTTTAATAGTGTTGTTGACGGGTTTTTTTCTGGCCGGCTGTTCCAAGGACAGCGATCAGACGGTTGAAACGCTGAACGCCGAGGCATTGAAGCTGGTGCAGGCCGGGCAGGCGGGGCAGGCCATGGAAAAGGCGACGGCGGCCCTTGAAAAAGCGGAAAAGGAGAACGGTCCCGATCATCCGACGGTGGCAAATAGTCTGGAAACCCAGGGGCTCATTTATCAGGCCATGGGGGAGCTGGACAAAGCCGAGGCCGCGCATCTGCGGGCATTAAGCATTGTCAGGAAAATCAGCGGCCCGGATTCCGAGGAAGCCGCCAAAATTATGAACAATCTGGCGGGCCTGTATTACACCAAAAAACAGAACGCGGAGGCCGCCTCCTTTTATAAACAGGCGCTTGCCATTGTGGAGCAAAAGTTTCCGGCCGATGACCCGAGGCTGGCTGTGCTGAAAAAAAATATCGCGGTGTGCGAAGGAAAAGTGACCGAAACGGCTGGAACGCCGGCGGGCGAAAAGGCCGCGTCGGCGGGACAGGCCCCGGCCGCCATGGCCAATCCGCCGGTCAACATGGTTCAGGATCTGGTGCCCAAGGAGGTCAAGGATTCCATGATCAAGCAACTGGCGGACCAGAATATTTTTATTTCGGATCTGGAACCCCGCCAGCCGGTGATGATGGACGGCAAGGGCGTGGTGTTTCCGTATCAGGCCATGAAAAAAGGCAAGGATGCCGAATCCGCCCAGGAGGTCATTATCCTGTTTGCTTCCGTCGCCAATCCGGAAAAGCCCAATGCCGTGATTTTCCAGCAGTGCCGGCTTATCTCCCACACCAGCTACCAGGCGGCCCTTGAAAAAGGCGGCATGGCCCAGTTGAAAAAGGAAATCCAGGAAGTGTTCAGCCAATTGTATTTATAGTTTTTTCGGTATTTTTGGATCTTCGTAGGGGAGGGCTTTACGCCCTCCCATCCCGGTATTTTCAAAGAATCAACGGGTTAAAAATAGAGAACTGATCCCAACGCGATCCCGCCTGAAAAAATCCGGGTCTCCCTTCTTTTAATTTAAAATTCTGGCAATTCAATCAAAATGGATATCATTCTTCTGCTGAAAGCCGCGCTCCTTGGCATTGTCGAAGGGGTCACGGAATTTATTCCGGTTTCCTCCACAGGGCATCTTATTATTGTTCAGAACTGGTTCGAATTCACCGGGAAAAAGGCAAACGCGTTTTCGATATTTATTCAGCTCGGGGCCATTCTGGCGGTAGTCTGGCTCTACCGGGAAAAGCTGTTTTCCGTTGCACTGACCTGGCGCAAGGATAAGACCGCACGGCAACTGATTTTTAACCTGATTTTGGGCACCATTCCGGCGGTGGTGATCGGGCTTCCCACGGAAGACTGGATTGAGGCGCATTTTTTCAAGCCGCTACCGGTGGTTCTGGCTTTGGTGGGCGGCGGCATTGCGATCCTGTTGATTGAACGAATGTATCAAAAACCAAAGGTGGATTCCGTGGACGCCATTTCCCTGCGCGCAGCGCTCATGATCGGCATGTTTCAGGTGCTGGCGATTCTGTTTCCGGGGGTGTCCAGGTCCGGGGCCACCATCATGGGCGGCATGGCCATCGGGTTATCCCGCATTGCGGCCACGGAATTCTCCTTTTTTCTGGCCATTCCGGCCATGTTCGGCGCGTCCATCCTGAAGCTGGCCGGGGCTCGCGACATCATGAGCGCTGCGGATATCCCGCTTTTTTCCGTGGGATTTCTGGTGTCTTTTATTTCAGCCCTGTTTGTCATCAAAGGGCTTCTGGCCTTTGTGTCGCATAAATCCTTTGCGGTGTTTGCCTGGTACCGGATTGTTTTCGGGGCGGGGTTGTTGGCGCTGTATGGATTCGGAGATTTTTATTGAGATTTTGAAAAGACGCCTGAGGCGGCACTCCTCAGGCGGGAATGATGCATGGAAGCCAATCTCGTCAGATCGTGTCAATCCATGATGATTTTATGCTCGTTTGAAAGTGTTTCCACTCGGGTGTTCATGCTGTAAATTCCATCCATGTCCATGGTCCTGTTTTTGTAATGGATTTAATTTGTGTTGCCGGCCTGATCCCGCAAGACCAGGCCCTTGATGATATCCACCAGCGGCGGTTGCAGTTGCCGCCATTTAGGGCTGATGGCTTTTCCCTTGTACCATTCAAAATCCACCGCCACATATTGTTCCGGGATGATGTGTTCGCCAGCCGCGCCATAGGCGATGAGGGGATAATATTCCAACCACAGCATTCGCTGGGGATCAATGGAGAATTTCTCGCTCACCTTGGTGGCGATGTGGCCCGCGCAGCTCCGGATGGTCATTTTGCTGTCCGGAAGATTGGAAACAATGATCACAAAAGGACGCAAAAAAGCAATTCCGCTACTTGTCCCCTTGGACCGGTCAAATATCCTGAGCTGGCATTTACCGCTGGCCAGTTGCAGTTTTCCGCCCCATCCGTCCCAGGTAAAGGTCGCGTCATGAATCAGCATGATATATCCTTAACGATTAAAAAAAAGCTTTGTGTTATTTTTTATATAGTAAGGGCTTTCCGCATCAGGGTCAAGGTGGATGGACAAGTGTTTTTATAATGGTGGATTTCTTCTTGTTTTGAAATGGCTCATGACTTATGAATGCGTGTCGGCGTATCAAGGCCGTTCATGGAATCACAATTGAATAAAGGATATATTTATGGCCGAAGCTGCTGAAAATAAAGAACCGCCAAAGCTGATTATTGGCGGAAAGGAAATCATTCTCGTGGGAACCGCCCATGTGTCAAGAGAAAGCGTTGATCTGGTGGAACGGGTGATCAGTGAGGAAAAACCGGACATGGTGTGCGTGGAACTTTGCCAGTCCCGTTTTCAGTCCATTAAAAAGAAAGACCAGTGGCTGGAAATGGACATTATGAAGGTGATAAAGGAGCACAAAACCTTTTTGCTGCTGTCCAATCTAATGCTGGCGTCTTTTCAGAAACGCATCGGCGAAAAGCTCGGGGTCAAACCCGGCGAGGAGATGCTGCGGGCGCTGGATGTCGCTGAAACTGTGGGCGCGCAGGTCTGTCTGGCGGACCGGGACATCACCATCACCCTTACCCGGACCTGGCGAAGCACTGGATTCTGGAACAAGATGAAACTCTTGTATCAGCTTCTCGGTTCCGTGTTCGAGGTGGAGGAAATCGATGAAAAAGATATTGAAGCCATGAAGCAGTCGGACATGCTTGAATCTCTTCTGGCGGAACTGGGAAAAACCCAGCCGGTGCTGCGGGAGATATTGATTGACGAGCGGGACCGCTATCTGGCGCAAAAGATCAAATCAGCGCCGGGGAATAAAATCGTTGCCGTTGTCGGGGCCGGTCATGTGCCCGGCATCCGTCGCTATATCGAACAGGAAACGGATATTGCGGCTCTGGAGACGCTGCCGCCCAAGGGGAAGGTGGGAGGCGTCATGAAATGGCTGATCCCGGGAGCCATTGTGGCGCTCATCGTCTATGGTTTTTTTCACGGCGGCACGAGTGTGGGTGCGGATATGGTGCTTTGGTGGGTGCTGATCACCGGGGTGTTTTCCGGCATCGGGGCGGTCGCCGCGTTTGGGCATCCCCTGAGCATCCTGTCGGCTGTCGCGGCGGCGCCGCTGACGACATTGCATCCCCTTCTCGCTGCGGGCTGGGTGTCCGGAATCGTGGAGGCCATGGTGCGAAAGCCCAAGGTTCGGGATATGGAATCCCTGCCTCAGGATATTTTGTCGGTCCGGGGTTTCTGGCGCAACCATGTGACCCGGATTCTTTTGATGGTGGTATTCACCAATATCGGGGCCAGCATCGGCACATTTGTGGCCCTGCCCATGATGATGAAGGTGCTGGGGGGATGATGATGTCCGGGTAGAGGCGAAACATCCGGATGTAAAAAAAGTATATTTATGCTATTTTTGCCTGCTTTGGACAAAAAGTCTCACACAGATTCTCACACAGAAAAATTAAAAAAATATCTTTTATACCCACTGCAAGAGGGATCAAGAACGCTATCTTTATGTCGGGATTAGATAAGCGCGTTTATCCCTTTTCGGTCCATGATATCCAACAATTTTCTTGATGCACCGGCTGGCTTTTTATTGCCCTGTTCCCATTTTTGAACCGTTGATGGACTGATATTAAAAAGACTGGCAAGCGCCGTTTGACTTAACCTGTATTTTTTTCTTATGAAAATAATTTTCTCAGGGGTATAGTCTTGAACCTCAGGTATGCACAGGTTCTCGATATTTTTCATTGTAATATCATCTACTAAACCACTTTTATGCAAATCTTTGACTGTATTTACTATGGATGTGGCAATGGTTTTTCTCATGATTTTGATATAGCACTCAGTGATATATTTTCAATATAATAATTTTTGCCCTGGCAATTTTTGGGCGTTTTTTGGCAATTCGGAAGTGGAGGCAATGAACGTGTTGGATTTTGAGATTGGCGAAAAGTCTCACTCAGAATCTCACACGCAATAAAAAAGGGCTTATCGCCACATGGCGTAAGCCCTTGATTTTATTGGTGGGCCGTGTTGGAATCGAACCAACAACCTACTGATTAAGAGTCAGGTGCTCTGCCTGATTGAGCTAACGGCCCCGTTGCTTATTAATTAAAGAGCTTCTGATAACAAGTCGGGGGATGCTTGTCAAATTGTTTTTTTTAATCTCTCAATCCCCGACCATTCAAAATTCCATATCTCCTCGAACATAAAATGTAACAGTTATTTTCTTATAGTTTCTAAGCTTTAAAAACCCGATGAATCTCCTTGAAAATCCATCCAACCTCTGGTATCTCGCAAAAGATATTTAACATGATTTAATGGTCAGGGGGAATAATGATCAGAGCAGGTGTTGTGGGAGCCACGGGATATGCCGGGGCCGAATTGGTGCGTATACTTTCCGGCCATCCGGAGGTGAAGCTGAATATGACGACTTCCCGTCAGTATGCCGGAAAGCCGTTTGCGGATATTTTCCCTTCCATGAAGGGGGTTGTTGATCTCACCTGCGCCGATTATGACGGCAACCAGGTGGCTGAAAAAACGGATGTGGTGTTTATGGCCCTTCCCCACAAACTGCCCATGAACTTTGTGCCGGAACTTTTGAAAAAAGGTAAAAAGATCATTGATCTATCGGCGGATTTCCGGTTCTCCAATGTTTCGGCCTATGAGGCGGCCTATCAGCCCCACGCCGCCAAGGATCTCCTGAAAGAATCGGTCTATGGCCTGTGCGAGGTCTTCCGGGACCGGATCCGGACCGCCAAATTGATCGGCAATCCGGGATGCTATCCCACCAGCGTGATTCTTCCCCTGTATCCCTTGATTCAAAATGGCTTTGTGGATGCCGCGTCCATTATCGCGGACAGCAAATCCGGAGTCAGCGGGGCAGGGCGGTCCCTTTCTCAGACCTCCCATTACTGTGAAGCAACGGAATCTTTTAAAGCCTATAAAGTGGCAGGGCACCGGCATCAGCCGGAAATGAACGAAATTTTAAGCCTTGCCGCAGGCGCACCGGTGGATATCACCTTTGTTCCCCATCTCCTGCCCATGTCCAGGGGCATGGAATCAACCATATACGCAAATTTAAAAAAATCCGTCACCTATCAGGACATTTATGATTGTCTGGCTGAATTTTACGCGGGCTGCCCATTTATTCGCATCACGGACAACGGCCGTCCGCCGGACACGGCCCATGTGCGGGGCACCAATTTCTGCGATATCGGATTTGTTCTGGAAAAAGGTAAAAACCGGGTGATTCTGATGGCCGTTATCGACAATTTGGTAAAAGGCGCGGCCGGACAGGCGGTCCAGAATATGAATCTGATGATGGGACTTTCCGAATCTGCGGGTTTGAATGCTGTCCCATATCCCATATAACGCCAAATCCCATAGATAGATGGACCCCATGAAAACAAAACAGATTTCCATTTTTATTGAAAACCGGTCGGGAAGGCTTGCGAAAATCACCACCGCGCTGGGAGCCGCCGGGGTCAATATCCGGGCCTTATCCCTGGCCGATACTTCTGATTTCGGAATTTTGCGGCTCATTGTCAACCAGACGGAAAAAACGATCCATACCTTAAAGGACCACGGGTTTACCATCATGGTTTCCGACGTCATTGCGGTGGCGGTTCCGGATATTCCCGGCGCCCTGGGCAACCTTTTGTCCATGATGGAACATGCCGGGCTCAATGTGGAATATATGTATGCGTTCGTCACCAAAAATCAGGACCGGGCCGTAATTATACTGCGGTTTGACGATATCGACAAAGCCATTGAAACGTTGACGGAAAACGATGTGACCGTGCTTGATGAGGGCGCATTAATGCAGTTGTGATGCGCATTACAAACCAATACTTTAATATGGAGGGTGGGCCTGTGAAACGAATGCTTCTGGCGGCGTGTGTATGTATGGTGATGTGCTTTGGCGCGTCATTATCGATGGTATCAATGGTTTTTGCGGAAACGGACGCTTATCATGTGGGATGCGTGTTTTCCATCACCGGGAAAGCGTCCTGGCTGGGCGAACCCGAACGGAACACGGTGGAAATGATTGCCAAGCAGATTAATGACGCCGGCGGCATCAATGGCCGTCAACTGGTTCTCCATATTGAAGACGACGAGGGAGACAATACCCGGGCGGTGAACGCCATTAAAAAGCTCATTAAAAAAGACAAGGTGTGCGCCATTATCGGGCCTTCCCTGAGCGGCACGTCTTTGGCCGGTGTTCCGGTTGTCACCCAGGAACAGATTCCCATGCTTTCCTGCGCGTCCGCGGCAAAAATCACCACCCCCGTTGAAGAGCGGAAATGGGTGTTTAAAACCGCTCCCAATGACGGTGACGCGGCCCGCAATATTTTTGCCCACATGAATCTGCATAAAATTGACAAGGTGGGCATCATGACCGACTCCACGGGATTCGGTGCCGCCGGCCGGGAACAATTGAAAGCCATCTGCGGTGAATACAAGATAGCGATCGTGGCGGATGAAACGTATAATCCCACGGATACGGACATGACTGCGGCCCTGATTAATATCCGGAAATCCGGGGCCCAGGCCATTATTAACTGGTCTATTGTTCCGGCCCAGTCCATTGTGCCCAAAAACATGAAAGACCTGAAAATGACCATTCCACTGTATCAGAGCCATGGTTTTGCCAATATCAAATACGCCGAGGCGGCTGGCGACGCGGCGGAAGGATGTATTTTTCCGGCGGGCAGGATTATGGCCGTGGAAACGCTTTCGGATGATCAGCCCCAGAAAAAAGTTCTGGCGGATTATAAAAAAATCTACGAGGCCGCTTATAAGGATCATGTGTCCACTTTCGGCGGACACGCTTATGATGCGCTGTGGATTATTGCTGAAACGCTGAAGAAAGTGAGCGATGACCCGGTAAAAATCAGAGATGAAATTGAAAAAACAAAATTCGTCGGCATCGGCGGGGTTTTTGAATATTCCGCTAAAGATCATTGTGGCCTGGACAAAGACGATTTTTCCATGCTGACGGTCAAGGGCGGGAATTTTGTGGTTTTAAAAGAATAATAGAAATTGCATTTCTTGATGGCTCCTGGTCCGTTGCCGGTGGTTATTTTATCGGCAGCGGACAGGTTTTTTGATACATCTTTTTAAATTGCTGACCCTTTTACGAATACTGGAATAGGCCGGAACAATGAACCCTGTGGATGTGAACCTTATTGATATTATTCAGTTCCTTTTTATGGGAATCCAGCGGGGCTGTATTTACGCCATGGTTGCCATGGGGTTTAATATGATTTACAACGCCACCGGAATTATCAACCTGGCTCAGGGCGAGTTTGTGGTTCTGGGCGGCCTGATGATGGTGTCCCTGACCATGACGCTGCATCTGCCCATGGTGCTTGCGTTTGTTCTCACCGTTTTTTTTGGTGTTGCGGCCGGCATTCTGATGGAACGGCTGACCATCAACCCCGTGAAACAGCCCACGGTGCTGCGGCTTGTTATTATCACCGTCGCGGTGTCCATCATCACCAAAGGCGGGGCGATGATATTCTGGGGCAAGGGCTCCCATTATATGGACCATTTTTCCAGCGCCGAACCCCTGGATTTTTACGGGGCCACCATATTGCCCCAGACCCTCTGGATTATCGGCATTTTGCTTCTGGTGGTGGCGGCATATATCTTCTTTTTTAATTTTACCATGGCCGGCAAATGCATGCGCGCCTGCGCCATTAACCGGGATGCGGCCCGGCTTGCTGGCATTGATGACCGGAAAATGGTCATGCTGTCTTTTGCCTTGTCCGCCGGCATTGGCGCCATCGCCGGCATCATCATCACGCCGGTGATACAGATGGATTACGGCCGAGGCGCGATGCTGGGCCTTAAAGGCTTCGGAGCGGCGGTTCTCGGGGGCCTTGGCAACAGCACCGGCGCGGTTGTTGCCGGAATCCTCCTGGGCGTTCTGGAAGCCCTGGGCGCGGGGTATATCTCTTCCCATTATATGGATGCCATTGCGCTGGTGATCCTTTTGTTTGTGCTGTTTGTCCGTCCCAGCGGTATTTTCGGGAATTCCGAGGCCATGAGGTTGAAAGAGTTTTAATATGATAGGAAAAAACAGCGTCGGGCTCATCATCCTCATCCTGTCGGTAATCATTTCGCCGCATATCATCACCAATGATTATTATCTTGGCTCCCTGATATTTACGGGCTTAAACATCCTGGTCTGTATCGGGTTGTGCCTGCTCATGGGCTATGCCGGTCAAATATCCATCGGCCATGGCGCTTTTGTGGCCATCGGCGCTTATGGGGCCGGCATTCTCACCGCCAATTACGGCTGGTCGCCCTGGCCGGCCATGGGTTGCAGCATGCTCATGGCGGTTTTTGTCGCTGTTATTTTAGGCATCCCCGCGCTCCGCTTGAAAGGTCATTATCTGGCCATGGCCACCCTGGGATTTGCCTCCATTGTTCATGTGGTGTCCGTGGCGGCGGTGGATGTGACTGGCGGTCCGTCGGGCATTATCAATATTCCCCGTCCGGATCTGTTCGGATACCTGCTTGATACAGACACCCGGTATTTTTATTTTGTCTGGGCGGTTGTGATCATTGGGGTTTATTTTGCTTTTAATCTGATTGATTCCCGCGTGGGCAGGGGGTTGCGCGCCCTTCACGGCAGCGAGGACGCGGCCGCATCTTTAGGCATTCCCGTCACCTGGTACAAAGTCCAGGTATTTATCTTGAGCGCTGTTTATGCGTCCTTCAGCGGCAGCCTGTACGCCTGCTATGTCAATTATATCGATCCAGGGCCGTTTGATGTGTCCTATTCCGTTCTGCTCATCACCATGGTGGCGGTGGGCGGTCTGCACAATATCTGGGGCGCATTGACCGGGGCGGTGGTGCTTTCGCTGTTGCCGGAGTTTTTATCATTTATATCCGATTATCTGCGGCTGTTTGGCATCCGCTACCAGCAGGATTACAATACCCTGGTATACGGCATGATTCTGCTGTTTATCATGCTGTTTCTGCCGGAAGGCATATTCTCGGGTCTGCGCGGTTTGCTGGATAGGATTTTTTCGGTTTTTAAAAAATCCGGGCAGGCATCCCTTGAAAGGGAATCAGCCGTGCCATCTTCCGGACAATCTTCCGGGCCATCTTCCGCCGGAAAGCCATTGGGGGGTCTTTCAGGCCATGACCAATAATATTCTTGATCTGAAGGGGCTGCGCAAGACTTTCGGCGGCGTGGAGGCGGTTGCAGGTTTATCCCTGTCCATTGAAAAAGGCGCCATTTCCTCCCTGATCGGCCCCAATGGCGCAGGGAAGACCACTATTTTTAATCTGGTCACGGGATTTGCCCGCCCTACCAATGGGGATATCATTTATTCCGGCAGCCTTATTAACGGCATGAAACCCCATGCCATCGCCGGGATCGGCATCAGCCGGACATTTCAGAATGTTCAGATTTTTCCCAACATGAGTGTTCTGGAAAATATTATGGTGGGCCGGCATTTACGATCCCGTACCGGCATGATTTTCGCCTGCCTGGTGCCGCCGGTTTTGAGAAGGGAAGAAAAACGGGTCCGTGAGGATGCGGAAAAACAGCTTCATTTTCTGGGGCTTGCGCAATACGCTCATGCGCCCGCAGGCAGTCTGCCCCTGGGCAGCCAACGGATGCTGGAGATCGCCCGTGCCCTGGCCCTGGAACCCGGTCTCCTGCTGCTGGATGAGCCTGCTTCGGGTCTTAACGCCAGGGAAACCATCGCCATGGGAGACCTCATCGGAAAGATCAAGGCCATGAATATCTCGGTGTGGCTGGTGGAGCATGACATGGACCTGGTGATGGATATTTCCGATCATGTGGCGGTAATCAATTTCGGCAGTCTTATCGCTCAAGGAGCGCCTGCGGACATCCAGAGAAATGAGAGGGTCATCGCGGCGTATCTGGGCGGGTAGAAGCTTTTTGATTTTAGAATTTGGATTTTGGAATGACAAGTAAAAAGTGAGTGCGATGCTGCGTCTGGTGAATGTAAACAGTTATTATGGCCTGATTCACATTTTAAAAAATGTGTCCATGCATGTTTCCGAAGGTGAAATCGTGGCCGTGCTGGGGGCCAATGGGGCTGGAAAAAGCACGACCCTGAAGACCATCAGCGGCTTGCAGCCTGTTAAAAGCGGTCAGATATTTTTCGATGCCCAGGAAATCACCGGGGCAAATCCTGAAAAGCTGGTGAACTTAGGCATCGCCCATGTCCCGGAGGGCCGCCAGATTTTCCGGCCCATGTCGGTCCATGAAAACCTGGAACTTGGGGGATATATCATTTATAAGCGGTATGGGAAAAAGCAGCTTAAGACGGATATTGAAGGTCTTTTTGAATTGTTTCCCATATTGAAAGCCCGCCAGAAACAATACGCAGGCACCTTAAGCGGCGGGGAACAGCAAATGCTGGCCATCGCCATGGCCCTCATGTCACGGCCCCGGCTGCTGCTCCTGGACGAACCGTCCATGGGCCTTGCCCCCCTGATTATCAAGGAAATTTTTCAGTTGATCGCCAATTTGCAGAAAGAGCGGAAACTGACGGTGCTGTTGATTGAGCAGAACGCGAACGCGGCCCTGCAAATTGCCGACCGGGGGTATGTGATCGAAACCGGCAAAATTGTTCTGGAGGAAGACGCGCCGAAACTCCTGGCAAATCAGGATATTAAGCGGGCTTATCTGGGCAGGGAGCAGCGGGAAATCTGGGAATAAAGTCATTCCGGCATTGGTCAAGGTTTCGGACAATGGATGAAAAAACCAGAAATTGTCGGCATACGGTATTCAGGAGTCAGAAGCCAGAAGTCAGAATTCAGAATTAAAAAAGGATAATAGCATTTTTATTCTGAATTCCGGCTCCTGAATACGCGCTTTACCAAATCCGATGGCAATGGTAAAACCGTTCACCTAAATATGCCAATTAAGGGTTAAAAATCATGATAAACATTGCTGCTGCGAGTCTGCCAAAAATATGAACCATTAAACCATGATAGGATCGTACTTTGGAGGCAACTTGAATATTTGTTCTGACCTGAATCCA
>Ga0209467_1000861_pt1 | contig 32828 bp, 23 predicted proteins | sample Higcelwee11metaG_FD_187175 | JGI IMG/M metagenome (GOLD analysis project Ga0209467, IMG submission 187175) | Freshwater pond sediment microbial communities from the University of Edinburgh, under environmental carbon perturbations - High... | ecosystem: Environmental > Aquatic > Freshwater >... | reverse complement strand
GTGCTCCAGTGTCAACTCCCGGATGCGAAAATTGGTTCGAGAAGAGTGGTTTCGGATGACATTCTGAAATCCTGGGGCTACTCTCGTCCAGAGCGTTAATAAAAAGCTACGAATATAAAAGCTCCGAGTCCTCGGGGCTTTTTTGTGTGTCTTTTTTAGTATTTTTTACACATGAGAAAGATTAAAGGATTTACTCCGTTCTTGGGTCTTGTTTTCACCCAAGTTGCCGCCGCTGCAGGTATGATGGCTTTACTCCAGCTGCTTCTTTTTCGGGAATTACCGGCCTCTGAATTTTCTTGGTTCCGCTATGTTTTAGAACTTATTGTCCTATTACCTTTCATTTTGGTTCCGACTCCTGCGGGTCATTTTTCGGATAAATATCCCAAAGAAAAAGTGCTTCGTGTGACCTCCTTGGTGGCGCTCCCGATGACTGTTTTAGTGGCTGTATCCTTTTATCTCGGTTCTTGGCCAGTCGTGTTTGCTTCCACTCTGTTGCTTTTCTCTGTTTACGCATTCCATAGTCCCGCAAAGTATGGGTATTTGCGTGAATTGGTCGGTGTTCGTTACCTTTCTGTAGGTACCGCCTTTCTTACGGTGTTTTCCATTTGTGGTTTTATTGTGGTTGCAGTGGGTATTTCGTATGCTTTCCAGGCATTGATTCCTGTGGGAATTGTGGATACCACTGAAATTATGAATCGTGTATTTCCCTTGTCTTTAGGGGTATTCGCTCTAGGACTTATTTCCTTTATTTTTGCCATGGCTTTGCCTGAAATTGGATGCTATGACCCCGAGCTTAAATTTCAGTGGGAAAAGTATTTCCAGTTAAGTTTTGCGACTCGAAAACTTCGAAAGCTTTGGCAGAATCAATCTCTGCGTCAGTCCATTATTGGTCTTTCCATGTTTTGGGTCATCGTTCAGATGATTGTTTTGGTTTTCCAAGAACGCTATGAAACGGGCGGACATGCAGGCATGATTTTTGGTTCGGCTGTTTTGCTCAGCGCGGTGGGTTTAATTTTTGGTTGTATTTATGCCTCAAGGATGTCCCGAGCATTTATTGAAACGGGACTTATTCCTATGGGAACTGCGGGGGCTTCTGTTTGCATTTTCTTAATCCCTGTGTTCATGGATTACCCGGTAGTATCGACGATTCTGCTCGGTGCTTTAGGGTTCTTTGGCGGCGTTTTTGTGGTTCCCATGACAGCCTCTTTGCTTTACCAAACTAAACCGCGTTCTGCGGGTCATGTGGTTTCGTTTAATAATGCGGTTCAACATACGGTACTATTGGTTTTTTATGCGGTGACGATTCTGTCTATTCGTGGGTTAAATTTTACGACAGGCAAGTTGTTTTTTCTTTTGGGTGTTATCTGTTTGGTGGGTACAATTTGGGCTATTGCCGCTTTGCCTCAATCCTTATTACGTCAGTTTTTAAAGGGTATTCTCTCCAATCGTTATCGTTTGGATGTGCAAGGGGCGCAAAATGTTCCATGGGAAGGCCCCGTTCTTCTTTTAGGGAATCACATTTCTTATATTGATTGGGCTCTTTTGCAAATGGCTTGTCCGCGTCCACTTCGTATTGTTGTACGTCGGCAAACTTTTCAAAAGTGGTATATTCGTCTACTATTAAATCACATGAACGTGATTATTTTAGACCCCAATGATACTAAGCCTGCAATGCAGCTTGCTCGTGAGGCTTTGCTCCGTCGAGAAGCGGTCGCGATGTTTCCAGAAATTGCCCTTTCGCAAACTGGTAATGTAAACAAGTTTCGTTTGAATTACAGCTCTGTGATACCCGATGTGGAAGGGCTTATTTTAGTTCCATTTTACGTTCAAGGTTTGTGGGGGAGTGCTTACTCGCTCGCTTCTGCTCGTTATCAGGAAAACGTTCGGAGATCCGGTGCTCGTTCTGTAACTGTTGCTTTTGGTACTCCGCTCCCTCCAGAGACGCTTCCGGTCGTTGTCAAAAACCGTGTTCAAGAACTTTCCATTGTTGCATGGACATCTTATATTCGCACGTTACGTCCTCTTGCCCAAAGTTGGCTCCGCACAGCGCTTCGTGTGCAAAGTTCTCCTTCCGTATTCAGCCCGGATGGAAATCATCTTTCGGGTACCGCTTTGGTGGCGGCAGCCCTTACCTTTGGCAATAAATTTGATAAAATCTGCGCCAATGAACAGAATGTCGGCATTTTGCTCCCCCCATCGGGACCTGGTATTATTGTGAACCTTGCTTTGCTTCTTAAGGGAAGAACGGTGGTAAACCTGAACTATTCTAGTTCGGCAGAAACCATGGATATTTGTTGCGAACGGGCAGAGATTAAAACCATTATTACGGCGCATATTTTTATAGACAAAATGAAGGCTCGAGGGCTTCGTCTCGAAATTTTGGAAGCGCATTATCATGTGATTTATATGGAAGATCTCAAAAAAGAGGTTTCCAAGCTCTCCTTGTTGTATAATTTTGCTCGCGCCCGTATTCTCCCTGCTTGGTGGATTGAATTTTGGGATTTCAAGAAAGTGACACTCGATGATGTGGCCGCTATTTTATTCAGTTCGGGTTCGGAAGGTACGCCTAAGGGTGTGGAACTCACTCATTTTAATTTTATGGGTAACATTAAGCAGTGCGAAAGTGTGCTTAATCCAACGAGTGATGATGTGATGCTCGGTATTTTACCGCTATTTCACGCCTTTGGTTTCTCAATCACAACTATGATGTGCCTAGTGGAAGGGATTCCGTTGGTCGCTTATGCAGATCCAACAGATGCGAAGACCATCGGCCGTCTTTGTGCCGAATTTAAAGTTACTGTCATGGTGGGTACCGGAACATTCCTTCGTATGTATGCGATGAGCCGTTATGTGCATCCATTGATGTTTGCTCATTTGCGGGCTGTTTGGGCGGGTGCAGAAAAGATTCGTGATGAGGTTCGTAGTTTATATCGCACCAAGTTCCAAAAAGAAATTTACGAAGGCTTTGGTACTACAGAAACAACCCCTGTGGCCGCAGTGAACGCCGTGGATACGCTTCTGGATGATTTTCAAACAGTGCAGCAAGGGAACAAGCCTGGTACTGTGGGGACTCCACTTCCGGGAACTCAATTCCGTATTGTGAACCCGGAAACCATGGAAGAACTTCCAATTGGTCAAGATGGTTTGATTCTTATCGGGGGAGCTCAGATTATGAAGTGCTACCTAAAAGAACCGGAACGTACGGCGAGTGTTATTGCTGTCATTGACGGAAAGCGTTGGTATAAGAGTGGTGATAAGGGGCATGTTGATGAAGATGGTTTTGTGACCATTGTGGATCGTTATAGTCGATTTGCAAAACTCGGTGGTGAAATGGTATCCTTGGGTGCTGTGGAATGGAAAATATCGGAATCTCATATTATGGAAGACACCGATGATTTCTGCGCCGTAGCCGTCCCCGATGTTACCAAGGGAGAACGTGTAGTTCTTCTCTATCATGGCGATTTGGATGTCGAAGAGATCAAAGTTCGACTGCGTAGTATTAAAATGGAACCATTGATGATTCCATCCTTTATCTTAAAAGTGGATAGTATTCCAAAATTGGGTTCTGGAAAGACTGACGTGATGACTGCGAAGGATGTCGCTCAAGAACTTATGGAATCGGGTAATAAGTAAGTTTTAACACTGGTGTCTAAAACAAAATTGCATACAAACTAATGAATTATTGATTTCAGAGTAATGGCTATTTCAGCCCTCCACATTTTTTCATGAAAACAAAAAAAGCGCAACCTATTGGCTGCGCTTTTTGCAAATTTTACGTTCCCTATTTCATGTCCTTTTCGCCCATGTACTTGAAGTACACCCCACCCAGTGGGGGGAGCTGAATATCTACGCTTGAAGAACGGTTTTGCCAAGCCACATCCTGGGTTTGGATTTGCCCGTTATTCCCAACGTTACTGCCACCCCAGAAACCGGCATCAGAGTTAAAAATTTCCTTCCACACGCCGCGTGCAGGGGCCCCCAACCGATAAGGAGCGCGGGGAACAGGAGTAAAGTTGAAAACGCAGAGAATTTGGGCTCCATGAGCATCTTTACGAACAAAACTCACGATAGAATTATCCGCATCATCACACCAAATCCATTCAAATCCGTCGCTGTGGTGATCCACTTCCCAGAGGGCTGATTCTTGCTTATATAGATTGCTCAATGCCTTGAACATCTCATGCAGTTTTCCATGAGGTTCCCAGCTCAACAAATGCCAATCAAGAGACTGTTTTTCATTCCATTCACGGAATTGTCCGAAATCATTACCCATAAAGTTGAGCTTTTTACCCGGATGTGCATACATAAATGCGTAGGCAATGCGGAGGTTCGCAAATTTTTGCCAGTTATCACCAGGCATTTTGCAAAGCATACTGCCTTTACCGTGAACAACTTCGTCATGACTTAACACCTGAATAAAGTTTTCAGAATAGGCGTAGATCATACTGAACGTGAGCATATTGTGATGATATTTGCGGTGAATCGGCTCGTGGGACATATAGGTCAAAAAGTCATTCATCCAGCCCATATTCCACTTGTAATGGAATCCAAGGCCACCGCGTTCTGGTGGGCGAGTAATACAGGGGAAACTGGTGGATTCTTCGGCAATGAGAATCGCGTGGGGGGCGAGACGTCCCATGATGCTGTTCAAATGCTTCAGGAACTCAATCGTATCATAATTGATGTTCCCGCCATCTTTGTTGGGCACCCATTCTCCCGCTTTCTTACCATAATCCAGGTAAAGCATACTTGCGACAGCATCCACGCGTAAGCCATCACAATGAAATTCGCGAAGCCAATACATAGCGTTCGATATCAAAAAGTTTGAGACTTCTTTGCGGCCTAAGTTAAAAATATAGGTGCCCCAATGAGGGTGTTCGCCTTGGCGTGGGTCTGCATGCTCGTAACAAGCGGTACCATCAAAGCGGCCGAGTGCATGGGCATCTTTCGGGAAGTGGGCAGGAACCCAGTCCAGAAGGACCCCGATTTCATTTTGATGGCAAAGATCCACAAAGCGGCGGAATTGATCCGGCGTTCCATAACGGCTACTAGGGGAGTAATAACCCGTAACTTGGTACCCCCAGGATTCATCCAAAGGATGCTCCGCGACAGGCATAAACTCAACGTGGGTGTACCCCATTTCTTTAATGTAGGGAATCAATTGATCTGCAAGTTCATCCCAGTTTAAGAAGCGCTCCGGGTTATTGGGGTCGCGCTTCCAAGATCCGGGATGCACTTCATAGATGTTCATGGGCGAACCAAAAACGCGAGTGGCGTAATGGGTATCCATGTACAATTTATCACCCCATTCATAGCCATCCAAATGGGCAGTGATAGAGGCCGTTGCAGGGCGGAGCTCACTCCATTTTGCCACTGGGTCAATTTTGGTAATTAAGGAACCTTCAGGGGTGTGGATCTCAAAACGATAAAGTTCGCCTTCACCAAGGTCTGGGATAAATATTTCCCAGATTCCTGTGGAACCTAACATTCGCATAAAGTGGCGGCGACCATTCCAAGTATTAAAATTACCCACAACAGAAACGGTTTTTGCATTCGGTGCCCAGACGGCAAATTGAATGCCTTTAAATCCTTCATGTTCTATGAGGTTGGCACCTAACTTGCGATACAACTCATAGTGGGTGCCAGCACCAATCAAGTGGCAATCAAATTCTGAAAGAACAGGGAGGAATGCATAAGGGTCTTTTACTGTGTATTTAACGCCGTTGGAAAGCGTGATGTTCAGATTGTAAAAGAAGGTTTCGAATTCCACATCAAGAGTCGCTTCAAAAAATCCAGTATCTCCGAGTTTAATGAAATCAAAAACGAGTGTTTCTGGTTTAGGAGCTTCGGCTTCTGTTTGTTTGGCTGTTTTCTTTCCTTTTGCCTTTTTTTGAATTATTTCGAGAGGCTTAGAAGGAAAAACGGTTTCTCCGCTAACAAAGATTGCATCTGGTTGATAGGTACGAATTACTGTTTTTAGACCACGATCAGTTTCCAATGGATGGATTCCCAAAAAAGCAAAAGGATCTTTACAATTGAAGTTCCAAAGGGATTCCATTTGTTCATGGGTAAGAGACGTAAATTGTTGCCAATCCATTGAGTTCTCGTAGGTTAAATAGGTTTCTTAAAGATAATCTAAAAAAAATGGATAAATCACCAAAATTCCGCGGTTTTTTCCCTAAAAATTTGAACTTTTGAGCCCTTGGATTTCAGGTGTATTTAAAAGAAAGAAACCCTCTCTTGCGAGAAGGTTTCTTACGGGATAGACGAGGATCGAACTCGCAACCTCCGACGTGACAGGCCGGTGCTCTAACCAAATTGAGCTACCACCCCAATGGTAACTATGGGCGATAACGGATTCGAACCGCTGACCCGCTGCTTGTAAGGCAGCTGCTCTGAACCAGCTGAGCTAATCGCCCTTATTTCTTTCGATCTTTGCCGCCCCAGAGAATTCCGATTGGAATTACTACCAAGTATGCAAAAATCAAAATAATCGGTGCGACTGTCAGTGATACAGGATTCTCTGCAGGACCTTGAGCGAGACAGACGTATCCGACCACGAGCAGCAATAATCCGAGGGCAATCAAGAGTATATTCTTTTTATTTTCCATCGTATTACCTACTGAACGTTACCACCAATATGGTAGGCCAAATATATGAAGCTAAAAAGCGGTTGTCAAGGGATTTTTAGCAAAAAAGCGCAAAATTTTAATATTTTCCCTGACTCGGAGTTGCTTGTCCTGCCGCTAATGCGGCCGCGGGATACTTCACGCGAGTATGGAACGTTCCCTCCATACTTTGCACGAAGGCCTTTTCAAGTTTAGCAAGATCTTTCACAGACAAATTGCTTTCCGCAAACTGTCCTTCTGCAAGGCGTGCTGCAATCGTTGTGTGAATCATATTCTCCAATTTTTCCTGATTTGCATCCGTCATGGCCCGACTTGTGGCTTCTATGCTATCCGCTAACATCAAAATAGCACTTTCACGTGTTTGTGGACGGGGGCCTTTGTAGCGGAATTCATCAGGGTTGATTTCGCGATCCGGGAATTGTTCTTTTGCCGCGAGATAAAAATATTGGATAATGTTATCACCATGGTGTTCCGAAATACCGGAAGCGACTAATTCTGGGATCTTATATTCTTTTGCGAGAGACTTCCCTTGTTCCACATGATCCACAATGATTTTCATGGATTGAAAAGGGTTCAGTGCCTGGTGAGGATTAATGCCTTGCTTTTGATTTTCGGTAAAGAATTCGGGACGCATGGTTTTGCCAATATCATGGTAGAGGGCCATTACTCGAACTAACAGGGAATTCGCACCCACAGCATCGGCGACTTTTTCACCCAAATTGGCAACTTGAATACTATGATGGAAGGTCCCTGGTGCGAATTCAGAAATGCGTTTGAGTGCAGGTCTGTTGAAATCGGACATTTCCATGAGCGTAAGATCGGTAGTGATTCCAAAAACTTTTTCTGCGATATGTATTAATAGAACCGATGAAATCGCTGAACAAAAAATAAGATTGACACAACCGGCGATAAATGTGGGATAGAAAATATCCCATTCCAAGCGATTACGAAGTAAAAACAGAATACAAAGAACAACGGCAAGTGCTACTATGCTTGCAAGAATGCTCCAAATAAATTGTGCTCGATAGCGAATGCGGACTAAACAATGAAGCGCTGTCCAACAAACGACAAAACTACAAACGGTGATGGCAAGGTCATATCCTGCAAGAATGCCTAAGAAGATAGAGGTGAATGCGGCAAAAATGACTCCCATGCGGCGATCATAAAGAACCGTTGCAATAATTGGCGCAAGGCTGAAGGGATACAGCCAAATCAGATCTAAATCTTCTGGCAATGAGGGATTCAGGTGTTGGATGGAACCCGAAACCTTGTGAATCAACCAAAGCGACAAAAGCTGCAAAGTGGCGAGCGTGATGATTGCCCAAATTTGCCCGGGCTTTTTAAAGAAATAATCTCCAAAAACCAGAAAATAGAGAAAAAATATACTCACGATCAAAATCGTCATTATGATTTGCCCGTAGCTGGCCGTGAGTGCGCGGGACCCTTCTTCTTTTTGGAGCGCGAGTTGGAGGGCTTCAATTTTTTCTAAAGCATCCTTAGTGATAATGGAACCTTGAGTGACAATTTCCATGCCCCGAGGAACCATCCCTTTGGATGCATTGACTTGTTCTTGGGCGATGGTCCTTCGATGATTGGTTTCTTTTTCCAGGTAGAAAACATTGGGGAGGGTAAATACATACAACGCTTCATAAAAAGCACTCTGCAAGCCCTGGTTATGAGCGAAGGGAAGCTGCAGTTCGGCAAACGTTTCATCAATTCTACGTTCTCTAGGTTGGATGCGGCTCGCATCAATTTTGTGCTCCTCATTATTTTGTACAAAAGAAACCTCTGTTTTTGTGTAAGGGATGAATTGAATCTCCTGCACATTATAAGTTTCACGGAACAATTGAACGCTAGTGTTCGTATTTGCAATAAGTGTGTTGGATACTCCGTTTTCGAGCATCCGGTTAAAGGCTCGTTCCAGAGAGTCTCTCGCTCGGGAACTTTGGCTTAATTGTTGCACGGCGGTGGTGGAAAGACGTTTGGTAAGCGCATGAAAAAGTTGAGATGCCTGTTGCACCTTTACTTGGAGTGTGTCTTTTCCTGTTTCCTTTGAAATCTCTGCTTGGAGCGCGCCGTAGTGAGCTAGTTTAGTAAGATATTGTTTGAGATCTTCAGAAATGCGAGTCGTTTCATCGTGATTGAATTCAAAAACGGCATATACTTTATCTGCTGCGCGTTCCTTTTCACTTTCTATTTCTTGAGTAGATTTAAGAACATCAAAGGAAATAGGGGCGATAATCGTTCGGGTGCTCATTTGTCCTAAATGAGGAACTTCCGCTTTTTGGGCTAAATTTTTATCTGGAAAAAGAATCGCAGCAATTAAGGCTACGAGAATCCATCCGATGATGATGTGCATGTGAGCTGTTTTCTTTTTCATATTCCTTTCCCCTTTTTCTCGTAAGCGGAAATAATGTCTTTAACCAATCGGTGACGGAGCACGTCAGTGGCTTGAAATTCAATTTGTGCGATTCCCTGAATTTTAACGAGAAGTTTCATTGCATGGGATAATCCCGATATTTCACCTCTCGCCAGATCCACTTGTGAAGAATCTCCGGTAATGATAGCTTTGCTATGGGGCCCAAGACGAGTTAGAAACATTTTCATTTGGGCTACAGTGGTATTTTGAGCTTCGTCTAGAATAATAAACGCTCTTTTTAGGGTTCGTCCTCTCATGTAGGCGAGAGGGGCGACTTCAATGGCGCCTAATTCTTGGTAATGTCGTAATTTTTCTTGAGGAATCAATTCGGCAAGGCTGTCCTGAATGGGTCTTAAATAGGGGGCAATTTTTTCTTTGAGATCCCCAGGGAGGAATCCTAAAGATTCTCCCGCTTCGACAGCAGGGCGAACTAAACAAATGCGTTCGGCTTCGTGATTTTCAAGACTTGCGACCGCGAGTGCTACTGCAAGGAATGTTTTTCCCGTACCTGCCGGTCCATTCGCAAAAATGATGTCATTTTTTTCAACGGCTTCCACCAATTTAGCTTGTGCGGCTGTTTTGGAAACAACAGGAATTCCGTAACGGTTGCGTAGAATGGGAACGGTGGGGATGGTTCTTGCTGCGGGGTTATCTACAGAAAAAGAGTCTGTCTCAGTCAACCGTTCCAGCCAATTTTTGGTGATAGGAGAACCATTTTTAGTGGCAAGCTTTACTTGATCCAAAAAAGAAAGTGCTCCAGTAAGATCGCTTTTCCCATCGCGGGCGACAAGAGTGAGTCCTGAAAAACGGCTTTGTATATCAACACAAAAACGGTTCTCCACCATGCGGAAAACCGTCTCGTTTTCTCCAGACATGAGCCTTTTCAACTCGTCTGAAATTGAATAGCGTATGGGTTCGCTCATTCCCCGGCTTGTTCGTCCGGTGCAATCCCCAGCTTACTCTTCGCTTCAAAAATATCACGACGAAGATTGTGATTCTCTTCGGTCACGGTCATGGCTTCTTTTTGGGTATCTTTCAACTTATCTTCGTCAATTTCTTCTTTCTTTACCGTGGTTGTAGTACCATCTGCATTGTGGACGACAGTTTCGTCTTCACCAACAGAACCACTACCACCCGAAGATCCAGCACAACCCATAAAGAAGATTACGCTGAAAGCGGCAAGGACGAGTTTCCAATTTTTCAAAAGAGACATTATTCGAGCTCCATTCAATTCATTTTGAGCAAAATATATATAGAAAGAAATGCAAAAAGTTAAAAAAACTAAATTTTATACATGCATTTAGATGAAAATTTGCCTGCTCGTTATTCTCAAGTCTTCGTTTCTTCGGGTATAGGAGAAGCGGCGGCGGCAGTCTATGCGGATAGACGCTCCCAGTTGTTACAAAAGATGGACTCTTTCGGTGTTTTTGCGGGTGTCCCTCGGGAGCCAGGCTCGGAAGAAGCTTTCACCAGTACCTGGAGTCGCTTTGTCCAGGACCCAGCCTTTTTATTCCTTACAGGGGTTAACCAGCCCGGTTGTTATCTTCTTTTGGACCCTTTGGCCAAAGATCCTCTGAGGCGGGAAATCCTTTTTGTCCCTCCGAAAGATGCATCGAAAGAGTTTTGGTACGGACTTCGAATCGGATATTCTGAGAATTTGGACGAAATTCGCCTTTTAACGGGCATTAAAACGATTTTGCCTGTGGAACGTTTTTGGCCTTTGTTGCAGGAACTTTCGACTTCCTATCGAGGTTCTCTCCAGCATGCCTATGCTTTTTGTTTAGAATTTACCACTCAGACCGGTGATGTGAAACGCTTTAGGGGCGATCATAATGATGCTTTTGCTGAAAAGGTGAACGCTGTATTTTCAGAACAGGGGCTCGAATTCAGGTCTTTGGCTCCCTTGCATTTTGATCTTCGCGTGGTGTTAGATTCGGGACGTATTGCCGCTGTGAAAAAGGCTCAGGAGTGGACTCGGCTCGCTTTTGAGGAAATGCTTCGAGAAATTCCAATGCTCCACAATGAGCGGCAATTAGGTTTGAATTTGGATTATCGGATGCAGAGTTTAAGTGATGGGGATCTTGCTTTCCCTACGATCGTTGCTGGCGGGCGCAATGCCTGCTGCCTCCATTATGCGAAAAAGGATGAACCTCTCCGCAAGGGTGAGTTGGTGTTATTGGACTTTGGAATTCGCTCTGGAACTCAGCACAGCGATATTTCGAGAACGGTACCGGTTTCCGGGCAATTTAATCCTTTGCAGAGACTTCTCTACCAGATCGTTTTAGATGCCCAAGAATTTCATCAGGCACAGGTAAAACCGGGCGCCCTCCTCAAAGAGCTGGATCTCAAAGTCTGGAAATTTATTGAGGAGGCTCTTGAACGTCGATTTGTTTCTTTGGGTGGGCATTATCAATTGGAATATGAGCTTCGCCCTCATGGGGTCAGTCATCTTATTGGGGAACAAGTTCATGAAGGAGATCCCTTTCGCTGTTACTCTGAAAAACCGTTGGTTCCGGGAATGATGATTTCCAATGAACCTGGTGTTTATGGTCATTTTGAGGCTTTTTTGGAGGGTATTCATTATGACCAATGGATTGGGATTCGCATTGAAGATGATTTGTTGATTACGGAGAATGGGTGTGAAAACCTCTCTCAGGGTATTTTGAAATCCATTGAGGCACTCGAATCGGCCATGAGACGAGCGTCATCCTTGGAGTAAGGGAATCGGGATTTTCTAAACTTTGGCAAAAATGGAATATACGATGAATTTAATATCCAGAATTACATTGTTGAGTTTGCTTGCTGTCGCATTCGGTTTTGGCATGATGAACGAATATGGTGTTATTCCTAAGATGCTCCAGTTGGATGTCTATGGGGATTATGTCTCCTACGACAAGGGGTATTATGATAAGGATGATTATAATCTCAATGATAGCACTGATGAGTCTCAGATAAACTTGATGCCTACTATTCGTTTTCAGATCGTTAGGGGTTTGGAGCTTTCATTGATGTATCCGATCCGCGATGATGGTCTTAAAAATTCGACTGGCGTGTGGGGCCCGATTTTTGGTATCAAGTATGGCTCTTCCACTTCTGCAGGTTTCTTTGAAATTGTCTTCCCGGCAGGGGCCCATGATTTGTTAGGGAATGGGGAAGATCCTCAACCAGCGCTGGTATTTGGTGGCACGAACTTTTATGGCGGTGCCGCTTCTGCTTTTGGTGTGCGAATTCACTCGTGGTATTTCTGGGATTTTAACGATGCTTCCGCTGATAAACTTTACTTTTTGCTCCGTCCTGAATATGATTTAGGCAATGTGCGCATTGGTCTCGGATTTCCGATGGAGTTTTATTTTGGCAGTGATTCTGACTGGATAGACAATACTCCAGGGCGTGTGCGTGCGATAGGCAAGGATACAGGGGAAGATGAGTTTGGTTATGCGGGTGTTATTTCCGTAGAGCCTAAATTGACCTTTCAAGTCAGTTCTTTTGAAATTGAACCTAGCTTTTCCATTCCACTTTGGAAGTTTGCTGGCGAATCAACCACTCTCTTGTATGGGTTTACGATGAGCGTTTCCGCTCGAATGAATTTGTTTTGATTATAGCTTGCCAAGTTTTTGTGCTAGGTTATAGAGGTATTCATGTGGAAAACTAAAGGAACTATTCCTTATTTTATTTCGATGTTTGCATCAACATTTGTATTGATGGGACATTTTATCTTCACGCAAATGGTTATTGCGGATACTTATGCTGCGGATGAATTTCTTTTAGAAAGCGCCCTACTTCAAGGGCTATTTCTTTTGCCATTCATTTTCATGATTGTTCCGGCGAGTTTTTTATCGAATAAATTTCCTAAAAGTCGTGTGATTACTTGGACCTCTGTAGTAATGGCTATTGCCATGCTTTGTATCGCTATTTTTTACACTTTAGGTTTTGCTCAATTGGGTTATTGGTTTACGTTGCTTCTGGCTGCGGCTTTTGCGGTGCATAGTCCTGCGAAGTATGGCATTTTAAAAGAAATGTATGGGACAAGGCACTTGGGCTATGTCAATGCTTACTTGCAGGTGTTTTCGGTAGGGGCTCTGATTTTTGCCTCATGGATGATGTTTTTTGGCCTCGCTTTTGGTTGTTCTGCTTTTAATAGTATCCCCACCATTACTGAACTTTTGTCGAAAACAGTGGCGTTGCCTTGGATCTTATTTGGTGCAAGTGTGGTCGCTGCCGTGTTTGCCTTCTTTATTCCAAAGGTGGGCCGCGAATACGCTTCTATGAAGATGCCTTCAGCGGTGCGTACCGTGAAGTCCACTTGGGCGAATCCTGTAGTGCGCGCTTGTATCGTCGGTCTTTCCATTTTCTGGGGAATGGCGCAGGTGTTTGTACTTGTGTTCCAGGATACATCGAATTCTGCTAATCTGGCGACTTTAAAAGATTGTTTGTCCTTTACGCTGCTGGGACTTATCATTAGTTCCTTTCTGGTCGCTCGCGCCTCTCGTGACTTTATTGAAACGGGAATGGTGCCTATGGGTGCTTTAGGGACTTCTCTTTGTATGCTGTTTATTCCCTTTACCGTTCATCCGATTTTGCTTGCGATTTTGTTTAGCCTTACTGGTTTTTTTGGAGGGGTATTCATTGTCACTCTGAATTCACTGCTTCAATATTATACAAGGCCTACCAACTCAGGGCGTATTCTTGCGGTGAATAATTTGTTGCAAGTGGTGGCGTTAGGTATATTTTTAGGATTGGACTATATTGTTTTACGTTTTACACCGATAAAAACACAGCACCTTTTTCTTGCTCTTGCGGTGATTTCTTTTGTGGGTTTTGCCTATGCGATTCGTAAGCTCCCTCAGGCATTGCTTCGTATTTTATTGCGGGCCTTTTTCAGTCGTTACAAACTAAAAGCACTGGGCGTTCAACATATTCCTCACGAAGGCCCCATTCTTTTAGTGGGCAATCACTTTAGTTTTATTGATTGGGCGGTACTTCAAATGGCAAGTCCGCGTGCGCTTCGTGTGGTAAGCAACAAAGATCATTTTGAAAAGTGGTATTTGCGCTGGGTTCTCAAACGCCTCGGTATGATTCGTATTCATCGAAAAAATCCAGAGGTTGCGATGAAAATAATTCACGAAGCGCTTATGAATGGGGAAGCGGTCGCCGTATTCCCCGAAGGGGAAGTCGCGAAGTCGCCTCATATTGGGCCGTTTATGGTAGATTTTTCAAGTGCCATTAAGGATACCAACGCCTCTATTATTCCTTTTTATATTCAAGGTTTGTGGGGGAGTCGTTATAGTTATACAAGCGATGTTGTTTTGTTTGGGCCCGCTTCAACGCGTATTATTACGGTTGCTTTTGGTGCAGCTCTTCCGGGGGATACTCCTCCTAACACAATTCGCAATGTGGTTCGTGAAATTTCCATTGACGCTTGGAGTCATTCACTCAAGTTCTATAAACCGCTTGCCTCTACCTGGCTAAGGGCTTGCAAAAAGATTGTGAAATCGGGTCCTACGATTTATAGTCCTGATGGGGCACATCTCTCGGGTTATCGACTTCTTTGTGCGACGCTTGCATTTAGTAGAGTTTTTAAAAAGTCTTTGGCTCGGCAAAAAAATATTGGAATTATGCTCCCTCCGAGTGCAGCGGGTGTGATTGCGAATTTATCCTGTTGGGTACTGGGCAAGGTGAATGTGAACCTCAATTATACCTCTGCCCCCGATATTGTCGCCTCTTGTATTGCAAAAGCGGAAATCAAGACGGTGATTACCAGTCACCAGTTCTTGGAAAAACTCAAGATTAAAGGTGTGGATTATAGTGTACTCAGCAATGATGCCGAATTGGTCTACGCAGAAGATATTATGAAAGGCATTCCGAAAGCGGTCATGCTGTTCCATATGCTCACAGGTTTTATTCTCCCGCCTTTTTTCATTGAATTATTTTATTACAAACGTGTGAAACTTTTTGATACGGCGGCCATCCTCTTCAGCTCAGGTACGGAAGGCATGCCAAAGGGTGTTGAACTGACTCATTATAACATGATGGGGAATATTCAGCAAATGTCCTGTATTTTTAACGTCACGAAGAATGATGTGATGCTTGCGGAACTCCCGCTATTTCATTCTTTTGGGCTTACGGTGACCGTTCTTTTGAATCTGGTAGAAGGATCTCCGATCATCACGGTTGCAGACCCCACGGATATTAAGACAATGGCGCGTGTGTGTGCTGAATTCAAGGCGACGGTTCTGATTGGTACTCCCACCTTCATTCGTGCTTTTACGGTGAATCGCTGGGTGCATCCGATGGTGTTTAAGCACATGCGGATTATTATTGCGGGTGCAGAAAAACTCCGCCCGGAAATTCAGGAAGCGTTCCGCCTCAAATTTGGCAAGGAAGTTTTTGAAGGTTATGGCTGCACGGAAACGACTCCTGTGGCTTCTGTGAATACGGAAAATATACTCTTAGATGACTACATGACTATGCAGGTCAACAATAAAATTGGAACCGTGGGAATGCCTCTTCCTGGAACACTTTACCGGATTGTAGACCCGGAAACCAACGAAGAATTGCCCATTGGACAAGATGGTATGATTCTTGTGGGTGGTTGTCAAGTGATGAAGGGTTACTTCAAAAATTCATCTCTCACTTCGGAAGCGATTCTGGAGTTGAATGGAAAACGTTGGTATCGTACGGGTGATAAAGGCCATGTGGATGAAGATGGCTTCTTGACCATTGTGGATCGCTATAGTCGTTTTGCGAAGTTGGGTGGTGAAATGATTTCTTTGGGTGCTGTAGAAATTCGTATTAATGAAACGAAAATTTTGGAAGGATGCGAATATATGGTGACGGCAATCCCTGATAGTGCGAAAGGCGAATGTGTTGTTCTTTTATATAGTGGCGAAAAGGATGTGGATGTGGTATTACGCGAATTGCGTAAATCAGGAATCCCTCCTTTAATGGTCCCAGGACTTGCTTTTAAAGTGGATGATGTTCCAAAATTAGGAACGGGCAAGGCCGATTTTGCGAAGTCAAAATCTTTGGCTTTGAATTTAGCGGCTCATAATTAAGGATTTTTATGTGGAAAATTAAAGGGACTATTCCTTACTATATCTTTGTTTTTGCTTCTTCCTTCTTGCAGATGGGGTTGTTTCTCTTTTTTGAAAAATGGCTATTCATGTCTTATAGTGGCGTTGATTTTCTTTTAAATAGTGCGCTATTGCAAGGATTATTCTTACTTCCGTATTTGTTTATGCTCTCTCCCGCAGCGAATTTTTCGAATATTTACCCTAAAGAAAAGGTGATCGCCTGGAGTTCTTTGACCATTGCCATTACGATGATTTCTATTGCGACATGCTACAGCTTGGGATATCAGAGTATCGCTTTTTGGCAAGTCCTCATATTGGCTTCGGCTTTTGCAATCAATAGTCCTGCCAAATATGGTGTTCTTAAAGAAATGTATGGCAATCAGTATTTAACCTATGCGAATGCTTATTTGCAAGGCATTGCTGTATTTGCCATTGTCTGTGTTTCTTTATTGATGATGGGAATTTCGTTAGACTCGGAATCCTATTTTCAGTTGAAGTATTTCCCTTGGCTTTTTGTGGGGATGGGGATTATTGGAACCATTGCCACATTCTTGCTTCCAAAAGTGGGTCAGTCGAGCCCGTCGATGAAGGTCCGTTCCATTCGTCGCATGGTTTCTGCGACATGGAGTAACCCATTACTTCGCGTGAGTATTATTGGTCTTTCCTTGTTCTGGGGAATTGCGCAGGTCTTTATTTTGCTTTCTCAGGATTTTTCTGGCGAGAATATTTTGACACTACTGCGGTACGGTCTCTTTTTCTCCGCTGTGGGAATGGTTTTGGGTTCTTTTATTGCGGCGCGCGCTTCTCGGAATTTTGTAGAAACAGGTCTCATTGCAATTTCCGTACTCGGCGGTTCTGTGAGTATGCTTTTGATCGCTTTGTTTTCCAATGAATTTTTACATTCTATTCTGTTTGGATTGATAGGCTTTTTCTTTGGCGTTTTTTCAGTGATACTGAATTCCCTTTTGCAACAAAATACGCGTCCTGATTCTTCGGGGCGTATTCTTGCAGTATCCAATATGATGCAAATGCTTTTTCTCGGTGTATTCTTGGGATTACAGGCTTTTTTACTGCATTACACCTCTATTGAAAAATCTGATTTCTTTATTATTCTCGCGGTGCTATTGTTGATCAGTTCTGGTTGGGCCTTGAGTAAAACGCCTCAGGCACTGATTCGTGCTTGCCTTCGTACTTTCTTTGCTTTTCGTTACAAGTTAAAAAACACCGGTATTGATAATATTCCGAGTGAAGGTCCTGTACTTTTATTGGGAAATCACTCCAGCTTTATTGATTGGGCGGTGCTTCAAATGGTGAGTCCTCGCCCTCTGCGTATGGCGAGTAATAATGACCATTATGAAAGATGGTATTTCCGTTGGATTTTAAGATCTTTAGGGGTTATTCGTATTCAACGTCGAGATCCTGCGCCTGCTATGTGGGCCATTCGCAAAGCATTGCAAGCGGGGGAGGCCGTCGTCATTTTCCCGGAAGGCGAAGTTGCTAAATCCGCAAATATCAGCCGCTTTTCTATTGATTATTCAACAGCCATTAAGGGTCTCGATATCTCTATTGTTCCGTTTTATATTCAAGGTTTGTGGGGTGGTTCCTACAGTTATCTGAGTGAATGTGTCATGTTTGGCCCTGCGGAAACACGGGTGGTCTCCGTTGCTTTTGGTAAGAAAATCCCCTCCACTACTTCGGAATATGATCTCCGTAATGCACTCCGTGAACTTTCCATGAAAGCGTGGCAACTTTCGATTTCTTATTACCCGACGATAGCTCCACTTTGGATACGTGCCTGCAAAAAAATGGTGGGTTCAAAAGTCGCAATTTATAGTCCGACAGGAGATCATGTTACGGGCTTTAAGTTGATTCGTTTAGTTCTTGCTTATGGCTCAAAATTTAAGAAGATTACGCACAAAGAACAAAATATTGGTTTTTTGTTCCCGCCAGGCTGGGAGGGCGTGAGCTCGCTCCTTTCGATTTGGACTCTTGGAAAAACCAGTGTGAATCTGAATTACACAGCGGGTGTGGATACTGTCCTTAAGTGTATTGAAAATGCCGATGTAAAAACCGTTGTGACGAGCTGGGCTTTTCTTGATAAAATCCAAAAACGAGGCACCAACTTTTTTCAGATTGGTTCTGTATGCAAATTGATTTGCATTGAAGATATTGATAAAATGGTTTCTCCCTGGAGCTGGTTCAGAGCGCAGATGGCGGCGGTATTTCTCCCTGCGCGTCTGATAGAGCTTTTTTACTTTAAGCATGCGAAACTTTCGGATACTGCAGTGGTTCTCTTTAGTTCCGGTTCGGAAGGGACACCCAAGGGTGTTATGCTTACCCACAAGAATATGGTGGGAAACGTGCAACAAGCGGATAGTATTTTTACCATTCGCCCCAATGATGTGATGCTTGCTGAATTGCCTTTGTTTCATTCCTTTGGACTCACAGCGACGATTCTGATGAGCCTTTTGGATGGTATTCCTATGGTGACATGTGCAGATCCCACAGACGTGAAAACGATGGCGCGCGTGTGTGCTGAATTTAAAGCGACGATTTTGATTGGAACGCCAACGTTTCTTCGTGCATTGGCTGTGAACCGTTGGGTCCATCCGATGTGTTTTAAACATATGCGTTTAGTACTTTCGGGTGCGGAAAAATTGCGGCCTGAAATTCGTGATTTATTTGCACGCAAGTTTAAGAAAGAAGTTTACGAAGGTTATGGTTGCACGGAAACGGCTCCTGTGGCAACGTTTAACTCGGAAGATTTTTTGCTGGATGATTTTATCACTATGGAACCGTGCTCGAATTTAGATTCTGTGGGGGTTCCTATTCCTGGCACTTTTGTGCGTATTGTAGACCCGGATACCAATGAAGATTTGCCTCAAGGTCAAGAGGGGATGGTACTCATTGGTGGTTGCCAAATCATGAAAGGTTACTTGAAAGATCCAGAAAGGACGGCGGCGGCCATTATTGAACAGAATGGAATTCGCTGGTATCGCACTGGTGATAAGGGTCGTTTGGATCCCGATGGATTCTTAACGCTTGTGGATCGCTACAGTCGCTTTGCGAAGTTGGGTGGCGAAATGATTTCTCTTGGTGCCGTAGAATCGCGGATCAATGATACGGGAATTCTTGTTGGTTGCGAATACTTGGCAACATCCGTTCCGGATGAAGCGAAGGGTGAAAAAATTGTTCTTTTGTATCACGGCGAAAAAGATGCGGATACAATTCATCGTGAACTTCGCAAGTCTGGAATTCCGCAGATGATGCTCCCTGGGCGTGTATTCTTGGTGGATGCAGTACCAAAACTGGGTAGCGGTAAATGGGACTTTACGGGGGCAAAGAAATTAGCGAAAACATTGGCGGGGCTGGACTAATGGAACGAGGATTTAAAGAAGTCAGAACCGTCCGGGCTTTTGCGGGCGCGATTCTTTTCGTGGGAATTCTGTTGGTGACTTTTGCCAAAATCATGGGCTTTATGCAAGACCTTGGACAGAATGCGGTCAATTTAGGGCTTGCGCGTTATTCCAATTTTACAGGCCGTTTTGCCGCTCGTAATTTTGCCGAAGACCGACAACTGTTGCATTTTTTAAACCTCTTGAACGAGACTCTTTTGCCTGTGGCGCATGTGTTGGTTCCATTGCTTCTTATTGTGGGTCTTCTGGTGACGGGCATCGGCATTTTTATGTGGTTATATCCTAAAACCGGTTCTCAAATTTTAATTGCATTAAAATGGTTGAAACTTGTGCCGGATCCTGACGTGACGGAATCCGAAGTCCTTGCAAAAGATAAAACCAATGTGAAATCGACATTGATTTTTATTGGATGTTTATTGATTGCGGTTTTCTTTGCTTCTTTTGTATTTCGGAGTTGTGCTAATGATACTGGAGATACCCCAAAAAAGGTAGAAGAAATCTCTCAAGAGGCGAGCCACTATATTGAGCTTCAGAAAAAATATTTTACTCAGAATAATGCGTTAGGTTCCTCTCAAACGATTGGTTATGTTCCGTCTTCTTCTGATTATTTTGAATTTAAAAGTCAAGGGATCGGTTTTTGGCGCGCGGTAAATAAAGAAAAGTGGGAAGAATGCCCGGCGGGAAACAAGTGGCGTGTGCAAATGAAATTGGAAGGCCTATTTGAAAAGAACTTGAAAATATTTATTTCCTCTCCTTCGGATTCTCTCTGTGCAAAGCTGACCCCCGATTTCAGAAAAGTGAAGCATCTTCGTAAGGAAGAGAAAAAGTAAGAAAGTTAAGATGAATTATGCTTCGCTAGAGATTGAGGCCTTTCACTTTTTATTCTTTTTCTTGTTCGTTTCTGGGGGGCGTTTTAGGCGTTGTGCTACGCTGATTGTAGGGCTTGCCTGTGGTATGCTGGTGGGCGAGTCGCCTACGTACTTCTTCTAAGTATTTGATGTATTCGGGACTTTGATAATCGTGATAGGTCCAAGCAAAAGCGTGGAAGTGTCCCTCTTGAAAATAAAGTGTGGGCTCCACAAAAATGCCATCCCGGATATAGACGCGCTGCCGCTGGTCTTTAGTGGTCGCTAAAAAGAATTGTCCGAGGGTCATATAGCCTGGATCTAAATTGACGGGGCGAAGTCCTGGCGTCCCTTTTTCATTCGCCAATTGTAGTTCCAACTCATTCGTCCAGAGTTTGATATCGACGATTGTCTCCCGGTCAATGAGTTTTTCATAGCAGGTAAAAGCGCGGACAGGTGCACTCCCAATTTCGGATTCGTAGTAATTGGTGAAGGAAAAAGGAAACGGAGGAAGATCCAGTTCTTCTTTGCCGAATTTTTCTTGTAATCGCGGGCGTAGAGCTTCAATGGCTGCCGCATCAGAGGCAAGGATCCCTATCACTAAACGGACAAGAGCAGGCTTACGTAGAATTCCCATTTTTACAGCCGACTGTGAATATTCTTGTTCTCGATTTCGTTTTTATTGGTTTTCGAATATTCGTTGTTCTGGCGATTCAAATTCACCTGATTTTTCTGAAGATAGATATCGAAAACTGAATCGGCATCCATACCGGCAGTGATGGCAAGGGACAACCAGAAATGAAGCTGATCCACGATTTCCACGCGGATATTCTGCATATCTAGGGTGTCTTTGCTCCACCATTTCCAGAGAAGTTCATCGCCGAGTTCGCGGGATTCATCATTGAGTGCTTTGAGGTAATTGGCAAGCCACAGATTCGTCTCGGTATTGGGGCCCTTGGGAGCTTCATTTTTCCCCTGTTCGAAAAGGGTCTTTGTGGAAAGTATCTTGCCTTCGCGGTCACGGATATCTTTTTTCTCAAACACATAGTCATTTAATTGCGTTTGCAAATGGAACAAAGCTTCAAGTTTATCGGCCATAAGGACTCCTCGGAGAAAGCGGGATTGCGTATCACACGCCAAAAACAACAAAGCAAAATTACTATTTTCTACCCATGCAAGTTTACCTCGATCTTCTTTCCGACATCATTGAGAATGGCACAAAACGGAATGACCGCACGGGTACAGGAACGATTTCTGTCTTCGGTCGTCAGAACCGCTACGACCTTTCCCGCGGCTTTCCATGTCTCACCACAAAAAAACTTCATCTTCGCTCCATCATTGTTGAACTTCTCTGGTTCCTTCGCGGAGACACCAACGTTCAGTATCTGCACGACAATAAAGTTTCCATCTGGGATGAATGGGCCGATACGAACGGTAACCTGGGCCCGGTCTACGGACATCAATGGCGCAGCTGGCCCACAGCGGACGGCGGTCACATTGACCAGATTGCGCAAGTATTGGAAAGCATCAAACACAACCCCGATTCGCGGCGTCATCTCGTATGTGCATGGAATGTGGCGGATGTCGACAAAATGGCGTTGCCCCCCTGTCACTGTCTTTTTCAATTCTATGTAGCGAACGGAAAACTCTCTTGCCAGCTTTATCAGCGCAGTGCCGACAGCTTTTTAGGCGTCCCTTTCAACATCGCCTCTTATGCGCTTCTGACCATGATGATGGCGCAAGTGACTGGTTTGGAAGCGGGTGAATTTGTGCACACCTTTGGTGACTTGCACTTGTACTGCAATCACCTGGATCAGGCGCGGGAACAGCTCAGTCGCACGCCGCGCTCTTTGCCCACCATGAAAATTAATCCCGATATCAAGGATCTCTTTGCATTTCAGCTTTCCGACTTTGAACTAGAGAATTACGATCCCTATCCTGCCATTAAAGCACCCATTGCGGTATAACCATGCTCCTATCTGCCATCGTTGCGGTTTCTCAAAACAACATCATCGGGCGCGACGGACATTTACCGTGGCACTTATCCGCTGACCTTAAACATTTCAAAGCCATCACCTTAGGCCATCACATTCTGCTTGGCCGCAAAAACTACCAGGATATCAACCGTCCGCTTCCGGGACGCATCAATCTCGTCCTCACACGAGATCCGCAGTTTGAAGCGCCGGGATGCACGGTTTGTCATTCCTTCGAGGACGCGATAGCAGTAGCCGAAAAAGCGGGGGAAACGGAACTATTCATTATCGGTGGTGCTGAAATTTACCGCATGGCACTCCCTTTTTGCGAAAAACTTTATCTGACACGAGTGCAGGCGAGCATTGAAGGTGATGTGGAAATGCCACCATTGGGGGAAGGCTGGGTCAAAGTAAGTGAAGACTATGGCGAAAGTGATGAGAAGAATGATTTTCCTTATGCTTTTCAAGTTTTTGAGCGCGAGAATAAGCACTAAGTAAGTTCTGAGCGTTGAGATTTCTTTTGAATATTTCTAAATTTGGGCCGTAATTTTACACATCTCCTGAGGTTCCTATGTCCGAAAATGAAAGAAAAGATAAAAGCGTAAAAAAAACAGAAAATAAGTTTTCAACCAAGAAAAACCGTCCTTTCAAACCAGTGAAATCCTCGGCTCCAGTCAAAGCGGCAACCTTTACAGATTCTTTAGAAGATCGTTTTGGAGATAACCTCGCCGCGAAACTAAAGAAACACATTGAAGATGGCATTAAACGTAAGATTAAGGAAGCGCAGTCAGATCCTAATGTGCAGCGGGCAAGCGCTAAATACGGAAAATAAAACGGGGAACAGACAGTAAAATGGGGAACGAGATTCCCCTTTTTTTGTGGATAAATTTGGGCGTGCCCGGCCTTGGACAAGGTTTCTGCGTTCCTCCTCAGGCCGGTCGGGTGCTACTCGCCCGACAAGTCGGGCTCCCCGGGCCGCGTGCGCCCGCCACCACTCGCGCCTCCGCGTCCCAGCACATTCGTGTAACGCCCCCTCACGCAACGCAGAGCGACAACGTTTCCTTCCGTGGATTTCCTGATCTCTTTCGCAAACGGAATTCTGCCGAGTTCTGAGCCGAATTTCACTACAAATCCCTCAGCATCGTTAAATGTAATTAGCGTACGCTTATCCAGATATCCAGCACAACCTCTCTCAAAAAGTGTAATTTTCAAACATGGGATCTTTATATGAAAACAAAGAGCTATTGCTCCGAGAACTTGAAAACGCGCGCTGCATTCTCACCGAACGCGAACTATGTAAACGCCTGGAGTGGTCCCGCGCCACGTTCTACCGGGCCCTGGACGTTCTCCGGGACGATAATCAGATAGAACTCCGCCGGGGTGAAGGATACCGCCTCACTGCAGACGTAGAACCCTTCCACGGATTTCTTCCGCAGGAACTCGAAAGTCTCGCCGTATTCTGGCAAATGTTCGAGAATGTACAGAAGCCACTCTCCGAACCCTACGAAGCCTTGAAAACCGCGTTCCTCCGCCACTTAAGGGCCCGTGGTGTCCCCTTTGAAACCTGGCAGAACCGCATCCATTACCTCCTTCCGCATCAGCGGAAAAAAGTCACTCCGGCAACATTCCGGAAAATCAGCGAAGCAATTCTGCATCAGAAAGTCATCTCTTTTCAGTTCTCAAAAAAAGGCAGTGTCGGGCCTGAAAAACGCGAAGTCCACCCGCAGCAACTCATCTTTTACCGCAACGGCTGGAGCCTCGATGCCCTCGATGAAAGCCGCATCGGAGCTTCGGGCCCGGAAGACAAAGGCCTGAGACAATTCCCTCTCGATCTCATCTCCCAAGTGCGCACCGTGCGGAAGCCCTGGCAGGAAGTACCGACCCTGGAACTTCAGCAATTTTTTGCCTCCGGATACGGACTCTATTCAGGCAAAGCCGACGCCCTCGCGAAAATTCAATTCACAGGCATCGCCGCATCCTATGTTGAGCGGGAACAATGGCACCCTCATGAAACAAAGGAAATCCTTCCCGGCGGCACTTTGCGACTAACCATTCCGTATGTTTCAAAACACCCCGAAGAACTCATCGGAGATATTCTGCGGTGGGGAGAAAATGCCGTTGTGGAAGGTCCGCCAGAACTCAAAAAACAGGTAAGGGAAAAAATAAAAGCCAGCGCGAAAAATTACAATGACAATCATGAAAAATGAATTTGTAATAAAAATAAATGCAAGGGAAAATGGCATCGGATAAAAGCGTTGCAGATAACATTTTACAGAATATTCGTAATGCCGGAAACATACGCTTTCTGAAAATATCTGGGGAACATATTCTATGACTGTGACGAAAAAAAAATAAAACCCACAGCGGTAGGGAAAACTTTATTGACAACGTCATGGAAGTACAGCCTTACCCGGGTGCAAAATCCTATTTTCTTATAAAGGATCAATGAAAAAATCCAGAATGGTTCAGTGAACTTGTACGCATTACGGCAGAAGCATTGCCAGCACCGAAGCCTGAAAAGAAAAAGAGCAGCCGTGTATTCCGGGGCGGAAAGTGAAAAAATCTGGAAAATAGAGAATAGATTTGTATGAAAAATTTGGAAAAATATGTCGAGTCTCATGATTTGAGACAATTGGGGAGTATATTTACGGGGAATAGTGTTGAAACAGGTGCGTTTAGAGCCCGAGAGCTGGAAAAACCGATATTGGAAAAGGCAGAGTAATATGAGGAATTGTGCTGAATATAAAACGAAGGCCCCCTTGCGGGAGCCTTATTTAGTGCTAGTTTTTCAGCTTGTTACTGGCGGAAAAACCTCAATTCCTAAGTCACTAATGAACGTAATCTAGCTTGAAAAATTTATATTGTCAATACTCAGGAGAAAAAAAAGTGAAAAATTTACGATATCGTTTGGGAATAGATCTTGGCACTACAAGTATTGGCACCGCTTTGGTTGAACTCACCGAGGCTAACGATTTACTAGTTCCTTCTTCTGTTATGCACATGGGGGTGCGTATTTTTGAAGATGGGCGAGATCCCAAAACAAAAGAACCACTTGGGGTTACCAGAAGAAACGCAAAACAAGCCCGTAAAAATAGAGATCGCTATCTTCGCAGACGGAAACGTTTGATGGATGCCTTAATTGAATTTGGTTTGATGCCAAAACAAGAGGATCAAAGAAAATGTTTAGCCTTACTAAATCCTTACGACTTGCGTATGCGCGGGCTAGATGAACAAATTTCATTGTCCGAATTGGCGCGCGCGATTTTTCATTTGAATCAAAGGCGTGGTTTTAAAAGTAATAGGAAAGCCCAGGGTGGAGAAGATGGAAAAATTCGTGTGGCCGTTAATGCATTAAAAGAAATTTTTCAAAAAGAAAATTGCCGTACTCTTGGAGAGTTTTATTACAAGACCAGGTTACAAAAAGGCTTGTCTGTGCGATCTCGACTTGAAGGAAATGGAGCTAAGGCTGCATATCCGTTTTATCCATCTCGAGAGATGTTAGAGGATGAGTTTAATAAACTTTGGGATACTCAGGCTCAGTTCTATTCAAAAGTTTTAACGCATGAGGCAAAAGAGAAAATTCGGGATATTTTCCTTTATCAACGTCCACTAAAGCCTGTAAAACCTGGACGCTGTACATTAGAACCAGGAGAATTACGAGCCCCGTTGGCGAGTCCGCTCTTTCAGAAGTTTCGCATTTTGCAACAAATTAACGAGTTGCGAATTCTGGATCATTATGGCAATAAGCGATCGTTAACTCGAGAGCAACGCGATTTATTATATAAAGAGCTTTCTCATAAAAAAGAATTAAAATGTACCGATGCTCGAAATAAAATTCTTAAATTGGCCCGAAATGAAAGATTTTCTATTGAAGACGATAGAAAAGATAAACTCTCGGGCGATCAAATTGCCGCACTATTGGGGGCTAAAAAATATTTTGGCGAAAATTGGTTTAAACTTCCACTTGAAAATCAGTGTGAGATTGTGAATGCTATTCGAAACGAAGAGAACAGTGAAAAACTAATTGATATTTTGATGGCTTTTGGGGTCTCTCATGAAATTGGGGCTTCAATTTGTGAAGAAAATATGCCTACTGGTTATGGAAATCTTTCTGAAAAAGTATTGAAGAAAATAATTCCAGAATTAGAAGCCGAGGTGATCACGTATGCCGAAGCCGCTAAAAGAGCGGGTTATAATCATAGCTCTAATTACACTGGAGAAATATTTGATAAACTCCCTTACTATGGAAAAATACTTGAAAATCGTGTGGCGCATGGAAGTGGTTTAGAGACGGACTCTGATGAAAAACGTTATGGAAAGATTGCTAATCCGACTGTACATATTGCTTTGAACCAATTGCGTCACGTCGTCAATTGTGTAATCAAGCATTTTGGTGCTCCTGAGCAGATTGTGATTGAAGTGGCTCGTGATTTGAAAATGTCTATTGAAGAAACAAAAGACTATACAAAACGGCAAAAAGAAAATCAGGATAACAACGAACGAATTAATAAGGAATTAGAAAAATTGGGACAAGTTCCCAATGGTGCTAATAGGGAACGCTATAAATTGTGGGAAAATCTGGGTGATAATCCGATGGATCGGCGGTGCCCTTACACACAGCAAATAATATCAGTGAACATGATTTTTTCTGCAGAAGTAGAGGTAGAGCATATTTTACCATTTGGGCAGACTTATGACGACTCTTTAGCAAATAAAACGCTGTCCATGCGGTATGCAAATCGGGCGAAAGGAAATAAGTCGCCCTTTGAAGCTTTTGGTAATTCTCCTACAATTGCTGGTGTGACATACGATTATCAAGTAATGATGGATTCTTTACCCAAAAGTGAATTCTGGACACGGAATCGATGGCGTTTTGAAAAAGATGCGCTGGATCGATTTAATGAAAATGGTGATTTTCAGAATCGTCAATTAACAGATACTGCTTATGCATCACGATTAGCTCTGGAGTACTTGCAATACATTTGCCCTCCTCCCAATATTTGGGCCATTCCTGGTCGATTAACTTCTATGATGCGCTCAAAATGGGGGCTGAATGAGATTCTTGGCATTGAACAGGAAGATGGAACATTCAAAAAGAGCCGCGATCATCATGGTCATCACGCTATTGATGCTCTTGTTGTGGCTATGACCGATCGTTCTCTGCTCCAGAGAATAAGTAAAATGTCGGGAGATCATTGGATTAATGAAAAACACCTATTGAAAGGCTTTGAACCCCCGATTACTGATTTGCAGTTGCAGGCGCGTAATCGGTTGCAAAAGCTGGTGGTATCTCATAGAAAAGATCATGGTGCAGGAGGACTCCTTCACAATGCTACGGCTTATGGTTTTGTAGGTGAATATGATGCTAATGGTGCTTCGCAAGTGCGGCATCGTGTCTTTTTAACGTCTTTGAAAAAAGATGCGATTGTTAATGTTCAAAGTGAAGCAATTAAAGTCAGGCTTGAAGAACTTGCTGCGGATTGCTCTACAGAAAAGGAATGGTCTGATGCATTGCTTCAGTTCTCTCAAGAAACGGGAATTCGGCGTGTTCGCATCATTGAAAAAATATCAGTTATTCCTATTGCTAATAGGGAAACCGGAGCCGTTTACAAGGCCTTTAAGACAGATGGCAACTATTGCTATGATATATGGGCCGATGGTGATAAATGGACGGGGCGTGTGATCAGTCGTTATGAAGCAAATGTGAATGGTGCGAAAACGCCTGAAAATGTGTTGATGCGGTTAAGGGGTGGAGATACTATATGTTTAGAAAATATGGATTTCTGTTTTTTTTATGTTGTAGGCATCTCTTTGGGAAAGGTAACTCTCGCTCCAATTTTTGAATCTGGAAATCTACGTGAGCGGGATCGTTCAAAAATAGACTCTTTTAAGTATCTTGTTAAAAGTCCAAATGCGCTTTTACCATTAAAAGCTCGCGTGGTTCATGTGGATGAGTGTGGCTTTGTTTATGATCCTGGATTTATGGAAAAATGAAGGGCCAAATTCTAGATATTGAAACTCCAGGACGATTTTTAAAATTGTTTCGGGGTTTCTGTATTATAGAAGAAAAAGGTGTTGAAATAGGCCGTATTCCGTTGGATGATTTAGAGGCTGTCATTTATCATTCCCATGATGGTATAATTAGTCAGCAAATATTGTCAGAATTCGCAGAACGAGCTATTCCATTAATCGTATGTAATTCAAAACATATGCCCGTGGGGATATACTGGAGCTTAAATGGGCATTTTCAAACCACACTCCGGCTTAATGCTCAATCCAATCTTTCTCAACCAAAACGCAAACAAATATGGCAACAGATTGTTCAGAATAAAATTAAAAATCAAGCTAAACTTTTAAAAGCAACTGGACAATCTTGTTTGGAATTAGATCGTTTTGAAAAGTCTGTAAAATCAGGAGATCCCGATAATCGCGAGGCACTTGCGGCACAAATTTACTGGCCCAGATTATTAGGAAATACATTTCGACGAGATCCTGATTCGGATGACATTAATGGATTATTGAATTATGGATACGCTATTTTAAGGGCATCGGTGGTTCGGGCCATTGTTGCAGCTGGTTTACACCCCGCTTTGGCCTTACATCACCATAATGCTGCGGACCCGACACCCCTTGCCAATGATTTGATGGAACCTTGGCGTCCCGTGATTGATATTGCGGTCTATTTACTTTATATGCAAAAGAAAGATTGTTTAACATCAGAAGAAAAGAAAATACTCGCGGGAACATTAGACTGGGACCTCTGGTTAGATAAAGAACGAACACCGCTACGACTCTGTATTCAGAAAATGTGTTTGAGTTTTGTAATGGTTTGTCTGGGTGAATCGAATTCACTGACTATTGCAGATTTGCCTGATATTAAAGAGATTCAAGAAACGTGGTCAAAAATATGCGAATCTTAAGTGGGTATCGAATTTTGTGGCTTATCGTAATGTTTGACCTTCCTGTAGTTGCTGAAGATGACCGAAAAGCGGCATCTGCTTTTCGACTATTTCTGTTAGATCAAGGATTTCAGATGGCTCAATTCTCCGTGTATATGCGTCATTGTTCGGGGAAAGAGGCTACAGAAGCATACTATAGGCGCATCAAAGAAAATTTACCTACAGGTGGTAAAATCTATATCCTGGGGATTACTGATAAACAATTCGAAAATATTGTAAGGTTTCAGTGTCAAAATGAAGAACCTCAACAAAAAAATCCAGAACAACTATTGCTGTTCTAGCTCTAAAAATTCATTTTTTCTGGCTGTTACGGGCCTTAACCTGTTGAATAGTCACAAGTTATGGGCGGCGTAATCTAGAAACTTAGGAATTGAGGTTTCGCCAGAACGAATCCGCTACAATCCCATAAAGAACCGAAAATCTAGAAACTTAGGAATTGAGGTTTCGCCAGAACCTCATAGCTTCAGGTTCCCCCGCGTCGCAGAATCTAGAAACTTAGGAATTGAGGTTTCGCCAGAACGTTCTTTATTTATTCCTAAAAGAATCCAATAATCTAGAAACTTAGGAATTGAGGTTTCGCCAGAACCAAGAACACTCGCAAGGTCTTTTCGGCAACAATCTAGAAACTTAGGAATTGAGGTTTCGCCAGAACATCTGGTAGTTTGTATGCAGTTGCATCGGAAATCTAGAAACTTAGGAATTGAGGTTTCGCCAGAACTTTGCTGCGTCAATTTTTGAATCACAAACGAATCTAGAAACTTAGGAATTGAGGTTTCGCCAGAACTTTTCCAGAAATCTTTTTCAACGAAGTCCAAATCTAGAAACTTAGGAATTGAGGTTTCGCCAGAACACCAGTTGGACTTGCAGGAGGAACTACACTAATCTAGAAACTTAGGAATTGAGGTTTCGCCAGAACTCCGTGGCCGAGTAAGCCCCGTCAACAGCAAATCTAGAAACTTAGGAATTGAGGTTTCGCCAGAACTTAGCTTTGACTCGGAGCAGCCAATAATCAAATCTAGAAACTTAGGAATTGAGGTTTCGCCAGAACTATCAGGATTCTAACGAAAGAAGACGGCGTAATCTAGAAACTTAGGAATTGAGGTTTCGCCAGAACCTGAAGTACGGACGGTTACCGTCAATCTGTAATCTAGAAACTTAGGAATTGAGGTTTCGCCAGAACTGTTTCAGTGTCCACGGATTGTGCCAATGGAATCTAGAAACTTAGGAATTGAGGTTTCGCCAGAACAATAATCCTATTTATTCGGTTCAAAAACTTAATCTAGAAACTTAGGAATTGAGGTTTCGCCAGAACGTCACTTACACTGGTGATGTGAGTGAAGAAATCTAGAAACTTAGGAATTGAGGTTTCGCCAGAACAAAAGAATTATACTCATCTAGCATGGATTAATCTAGAAACTTAGGAATTGAGGTTTCGCCAGAACAAGTTATCCATGCCTAAAGCTTTTTGGGCTAATCTAGAAACTTAGGAATTGAGGTTTCGCCAGAACGACTTTATTGACTGAACATATTTTGGAAGCAATCTAGAAACTTAGGAATTGAGGTTTCGCCAGAACCAACGCGCAGGCAACACGGCATTTGGAACGAATCTAGAAACTTAGGAATTGAGGTTTCGCCAGAACCTGCTTTGGCTTTTATCATTTCGTTTTTGAAATCTAGAAACTTAGGAATTGAGGTTTCGCCAGAACGATCGACCAATCGTCAGTTGTGCCTCTCCAAATCTAGAAACTTAGGAATTGAGGTTTCGCCAGAACACTCATTTGAATTTCAACGGATTTGTTGGTAATCTAGAAACTTAGGAATTGAGGTTTCGCCAGAACACCTCCTCTCGAATTGCCTTTAGCGTTTCCAATCTAGAAACTTAGGAATTGAGGTTTCGCCAGAACACAGCTTCCGCACAGGGTGCGGGCGAATATAATCTAGAAACTTAGGAATTGAGGTTTCGCCAGAGCTTAGTGCCGCAATGACTGCTCTGCCGGCGCCAAAGCCTGACAATAAAAACAGCAGTGTATTTTTGGGCGGAATGTGAGAAAAATGTGGAAAATAGAACGCAAATTTATATGAAAGTTTGAAAAAATATACTGAGTCTCATGATTTGAGACAATTGGGGAGTATATTTATGGGGAATAGAGGAATAATCTGTATGAAAAAATGACAAAATTTGTCAAATTGAGCGTGTATGTTTTATTGGTTCCATTGCTTGAAAAAAAATAAATTTAGCATACAGGATTTATTATGAACATTTATGATTTAGAAGCTCTTCTTGGAAAAAAGGTAAAGGTAACGTTGAAAGACGGAACCGTTTATGAAGGTGTTTGTGAAAGTTGGACTTCGACGACCGACGACCCAGAAGACCGTGAGAATATCGATGTTAAGCCGAATCCTGATTTGCCATGCGGGCAATCTTTCTGCTGTTACAAAGACGAAATCGAAAATATCGAAGTTTTGTGACCTTATGTAGGCTTTCCTTTTTTCTCTATTTTTTGATAAGTCCATTTTTTTATCATATCTTGTAATGAAATATTCCACCCTGTTTTTCAGGCACTTTAACTCATCAGGGCTCATGCAAAGTTGTGTTCCAATTCGTTGTTGCTTTGTTTGCTTCCCTCTGAAAAAGGTGCTACTTTACAGAATGCCGTGACGAGTTAGTGGAAAGAGGTTTACCACTTAGGGAATTTACGCAAGTATTTGCCTCATGCAGGAGTTCGCCGCCCTGCCGCACGGTTTCTTTTTTTTTCGTTTGGTTCCGATGATGTCGCTTTTGCGTGAGGGGGCGTGACACGGATGTGCCGGGACTTGGGAACAAGGCCCGGGGAGCCCCGCAGGGGCGAGTAGCACCCGACCGGCCCTTATAGGATCGCGTTTGAATGCGGCTCCGAGGAATTCTGTTGAGGCGGGGCCGGGCACGCCCTTTATCTTCTTTTTTGAATTCTGACGGGGGCGGAGATTTTGGGGACTCTTTCTTTTTTTTCTCCGATTTCTATTTTTTGAAATCTTTTGAACGCTTGTAAACACTGGCTTGGTGAGATTAATTAAGTTCTTGTTTTGGACTTTCGTGTTTGCCAATAGTATTTCTGATTTGCTTTTCCTTTCTTTTTGGAGCTCCGATGCGTTTTTATTTTGCACAACCTTCCGGATTTCTGAAGACGTTTGTTAAGGATTATTGTTTTATGGAGTCCGATCCCGGGGAGCGCGATGTGCAAGAGCGCGTGGTGCCGACGGAATCGATTCAGTTGATGTTTCATTACGGGAATCCTTTTGTTTTTTGTCATGAGGATCATTCGGTGACGCGTCAGCCGCAGTCGGTGATTTCGGGTCTCACTCATTCGTTTTCGGATGTTTCAACTTGCGGCGCGGCAGGGGTTGTTTTTGTGCGTTTTTTTCCGGCGGGGGCGTGTCATTTTTTCCGCTTTCCTTTGTACGAAATCGAGAATGGGAGTTTCAATCTTTGCGATGTGTGGAATGGCGCGGTGCGCGAGTTGGAAGATCGTTTGTG
>Ga0209467_1000859_pt1 | contig 32835 bp, 38 predicted proteins | sample Higcelwee11metaG_FD_187175 | JGI IMG/M metagenome (GOLD analysis project Ga0209467, IMG submission 187175) | Freshwater pond sediment microbial communities from the University of Edinburgh, under environmental carbon perturbations - High... | ecosystem: Environmental > Aquatic > Freshwater >... | reverse complement strand
GCCCCCCAATAATAGTTGGCAGCTACCTGACCGCTAAAGAAAAGGTCATCATTGACTTTAGAACCCATACCTAGCCATAGACGATTGGTAAATAGTGAGTCATTGGAATATTTTTTTCCGGCATGAGCAGTATCCGCCGTACCTGTGCGATCTTTTGCATCATCCGCATAGTGATAATCAATGCTATGGAACGCTGAGCGTAAATCGATATCCCATTTGATGTTATCATTTGCACTTTGGGCGTTAACTTTAGAGAGAAGGTCGCTTTGGGCGCTCTGTTCCTCTTTTAAGGTGCTTTGCGTTTCTTGGATCGTTGTTTGGGTTTGTACGATGGTTCCGTGCGATTTTTCCAACTGTTCAATCCGCTTCATCAACATTTCGATCTGTTTTTGTAGAGATGCTTCATCGGCATGGATAATCGTCCCGATGCTCAACGCCGCAACCAGTGATAGATGCTTTATTTTCATATTTCTTCCTCAAGTTATTTAGAGTGACTTCTCTTTAGATATTCCGATTCGTTTATTGTTGATAAAAGCGAGATGGAAGATTTAAAGAGAGTTCGTATCATTGAAACCCGAGGGTTTCAATACGTAGTGATTAGCAAGAAGGGATATTTCCGCTATCTTTTGCAAAATCATGGACGAAGTTGTACATATGCTCTTCCGTCTTTTTGAATTTATCACTTTCAAAATACTCTTTTCCGGCAGGGCAAGCTTCGGTCATTTTTTTATTCAATGTTCCTGCTTTATACGCTTTGTCCCAATCCGCTTGTTTAAATTTAGCGGCAAAAACACCACCGCTGAATCCGCAAACTTCTTTGAGATTTTTTTGGTAGAGTTTTTTCCCTTTTTCTGCATCAGCAAATGCTGAAGAACTTAATACACTGAGAGAGAGAAGTGCAACCATGGCTGTTTTAGTGAATGATGTCATTATGGAGTCCTTTTTATATTTTTAGTGTTGAGATGAGGCAAATTGGCTCAAATGCTTTGAGCGGAAATAATAGCTATTTGAATATAAAAATAATATAAAGTTAAGTAATATATCATATGCCATTATAATAATGTATTAAAACGTCAAATAATATTTACTTATATTGTATATACAATATTATGAATTTGTAAATAGTGTAATGGTTTATGATAAAGTAGACTGTGAAAAAAAGTAACATATGCTTCTTTTCTTGAAAGTTTAATTTAAAAAGCAATGCTAATTTTAAGTATGTGATATAAATGTGATATATTGCGTATATAATCAACTTTTATGGAATTTATTCGAAGGAGAAGATATGGCGAGATTAATTGTTCTCGGCGGTGGTGTTGCTGGACATACGGCAGCTACGTTTGCAGCAGATTGGTTAGGGCGTGATCATGAGGTGGTGGTAGTTACCCCAAATTCAAAATGGAACTGGATCCCCTCAAATATTTGGGTGGGTGTCGGTCAAATGACAAAAGAAGAGGTTACTTTTGATCTCGCTCCTGTTTACAACAAAGCAGGAATTACCTACAAGCAAGCAAAAGCGGTAAGTCTTAATCCTGAGGGAAATGCTAGCAGTGACAAACCGTTTGTGACGATCGAGTATACGGGTCAAGGTAAAGCGGGTCAAAGCGAAGAGGTTACTTATGATTATTTGATCAACGCTACCGGACCAAAATTGAATTTTGCAGCGACTCCTGGACTTGGCGATGCTAACGGCTTGGGTGAATTTACCGTTTCCGTATGTACAGCTGATCATGCCGATCATGCCGCACATGAGCTCGCTAAATGTATCGAAAAAATGAAAAAAGGGGAGCGTCAAAAATTCCTCATTGGTACGGGTCACGGTATGTGTACGTGTCAAGGTGCGGCATTTGAATACATCTTCAATATAGAGCATGAAATCAACAAAGCTGGTCTTCGTGATATGGCTGATATCAAATGGATCTCTAATGAGTCGTTCATGGGTGATTTCGGTATGGGTGGATTGCACATGAAAGTGGGTGGCTATGTTGTCAGTAGCCGTATCTTCACTGAATCATTGTTTGCAGAACGCGGTGTTGAATACATCATCGGTGCACACGTCAATCGTGTCGAAAAAGGGAAAGTAAGTTATGAGCTTCTTGATGGTTCTATGGGTGAAGAGACATTTGATTTCTCGATGCTTATTCCTCCGTTCGCAGGTGTCGGCCTTAAAGCGTACAACAAAGCGGGTGAAGATATTACCGATACGGTATTCGCACCAAATGGCTTTATGAAAGTTGATGCAGACTATACCCCTAAACCGTACGAGGAGTGGAAAGCATCGGATTGGCCTCGAACGTACCAAAATCCAAGCTATAAAAACCTCTTTGCAGCAGGGATTGCTTTCGCACCTCCGCATATTATTTCTAAACCGATGAAATCTCCTAATGGCACCGTTATAAATCCAACTCCTCCACGTACTGGTATGCCAAGCGGTATTATCGGTAAAGCGGTTGCGCACAGTGTGTGTGATTTGATCAAAAAAGGTTCTGATGCCCACTTGCATGAAGCTTCTATGGCAGAAATGGGTGCGGCGTGTGTCGCATCAGCTGGTAAAGGTTGGTTAGATGGACAAGCTGCTGCTATGACCGTTTATCCGGTTGTGCCGGATCATGAAAAATATCCAGGAACGGGTCGTGATACCGATTATACTTTCGGAGAAATTGGACTTGCTGGCCACTGGATCAAACATATCTTGCATTATTTGTTTATCTATAAAGCAAAACTCAAACCGTTCTGGAAAGTAATTCCGGAATAAATATTCGAACTCCAAAGGGCAATCCCCTTTGATAGAAAATACCCTAATTAGGAGATAATAATGGCAGTAAAACCTGAAGAGTTTAATTTCGCAAAAAATGATAAATTTCATACCGCGATGATTCCTGGAAAAACAGCACGTTTTTTCCGTACGTGTAAAATTTGGCAGTTCATTCGATTCGTGATCATCAATATTAAAATGATCATCGTTGTGAGCAAAAGTCACTAACACTATTTGCGGTGGCGCAATGCGCCATCGACACCTTCTCAAAGTAACCTACTATGATTCAACCTCTTCTCAAATACCCTGATCCCCGAATTCGATTGATATCTGCAAATGTCCGTTTCTTTAATGATGAACTTTACGGTTGGATTACCGATATGATTGATACGATGAAAGAGCATGACTTAGATGCTCTGAGTGCAATACTGATCGGGATTCAATACAATATTATTATCCTTAAAGAAGCCGATAACTATGTTCCCTATATCAATGGACGATTGATTAAACATAGTGGAATGTCGAATCAAACGGAGAGAAGTGTTTATTATGAGGGGATTAGTGTCGATGTTGATCGCTATGATAATGTGACGGTTGTGTATGAAGATGAAGAGGGTAATGGATGTCACCGCGATCTTTTGGGTGGGCAAGCACGAATCTTTCAACAGCACCTTGATTATTGTTATGGGTCTACCTTTGTGGACCGTGTTGATAAAGAGATGAAAGAACGGATAAATGAGTATTTAGAACATGGTCTTGTTGAGGGTGGCGGCTCATGCCCTGTCATTTTTTACCGAGATTATTTTAAACGTGGTGTTAAATATCTCATTTCGGGGATGTTTTTATCTTTGGCAACCCCATTTTTTGTCTCTCCATTGATACTCAAGTGGATTTATCGAATCGATATTATTGCATTAATTTCTGCTGTAGTATTAATGATCGGCTATTTTTTCTATGCACAATACGAATCTCGTTTGTATAAACAGTGTACTAGCTGCCAAACGGGAAACATTATCGGTACGGTCGCTATTTTAACGTTTCAGATTCTATTGATAAGTATTGGAATTTTTCTTTGGGTCGCACCTTGATAATAAAAAATTATATTTTTATCCCTTTTTTAGTATGATACCCTTAACATTATAATGCCCAAGGAACCCTCATGAACCTTCCGGATATATCCAACCTTTGTAACTCCAAAGAGATTTTAATTGCGTCGAAAGGTGCTATTTTAGAAAAATGGATATCGGATGAACTTTGTGCTTCTATTTTGGAACGCCATGAGATCGATATTATTTTTTTTAAAGAACAGTATGCTGGAAGTGTTTTTGATTATTTTATGGGTGTTGTATCAGGACAAATGGCCATCGGAGATTGTCCTGTCATCGCGGAGCTGATCGACTATTTGAAAAATAAAGAGCTTCGTGCGGATGAGCTTTTTGTTTTGTGTACCCATTTTAAACGCTCCGTACTCAATGTAACCTATGATTTGGGAATCAATGATCAATCGATTTTTATTTCGATAAGCTATTTATTCGATAAAAACTTTTCGGGCGTGTTAAAACTTTATACCGATACTATTTACCAAAAAGAGCAAGAGGCTATCAATGCTTCAAAAGCTAAAGAGTATTTTCTCTCCAATATGTCTCATGAGATTCGTACACCATTGAATGCTATTTTGGGTTTTGTATCCCTTTTAAGAGATGAGACAACTAATCCTCGCTATCAACAATATCTCGATATTATTTCGAACAGCGGGGAAAATCTTCTCACTATTATTAATGATATTTTGGACTTTTCAAAACTTCGCAGCGGTGAGTTTACCGTCGATCCGCAACCGTTTAATATCCATGATGAGATTTCCCATACGATGGAACTTTTTGTCCCCAGTGCGAACTCTAAAAATATCACTCTTACCAGTTTTATCGATCCCTCTATACCGTATGAAATTGTGGCTGATGCCCTTCGTATCAAACAAATTGTCGGTAATTTTTTGAGTAATGCAATCAAATTTAGTCATCACACAGGAGCTATTCATGTTGAGTCACGATGTGATGAGGGGATACTTTTTATATCGGTTCGTGATGAGGGGATAGGGATTGCTTTAGCCGATCAAGAAAGAGTTTTTGATGCATTTTCGCAAGCTCAAGAGGGAGGTATGAAAATTAATGAGGGGACAGGTTTAGGACTCTCTATTTGTAAGCAGTTGGCTCTTCATATGGGTGGAGTAATTGAGTTGATATCTGCACCAGAAGAGGGGAGTACTTTTACCCTCAAAATCCCTGTTGTTGTAAACAAAGAGTGTGCAATTGCCAAATTTGATGTGTCAATGTTTGCTGGACTCCGCTTCGGACTTTTAGCGTATGATCAATCCGAAAGTTATAAACTCGAATCTCTTCAGCGTTATTGGGATCATTTTGGTTTAGATGTTCAGGTGATTGATAACGTTGAAGAAGCGTGCGATCTTCTTATTTTTTTAGAGAGTTCAATGGATACTTCGACTCGTGAAATAGTCATTAAACAGCAGATTCCCTCTGTAGCAATTCTTGATTTCTTAGATGATCGTTATGACATGGTTGCGACGATCACTCCTCTGACCTTTCCTATATATTGTACGAAGCTTCAACATGCGTTATGTGATGTTTTAGGAATTGTAGAACCGAATATGCCACGAGTAGCAGGGAACAAAAAAGGGGGATTTTCGGGAAAAATATTGGTTGCAGAAGATAATCTTGCCAATCAGGAGCTTATAAAAATTATACTTGAACGGTACGGTTTAACCTATGAGATTGCGTCTAATGGAGTAGAAGCATTCAATCTTTATCAGTTCGAGGTATTTGATATGGTGCTAATGGATGAACAGATGCCAGAAATGAACGGTAATGATGCAACAGCGGCAATTTTAGCGTATGAGAAAGAGACTAATTGCCCCCATACTCCAATTGTAGCCTTGACGGCTAACGTAATTAAAGGAGCGCGCGAGCGTTCCATTCAAAATGGATATGACGCATTTTTAGGAAAGCCTATTGTACTTAAAGAGATCGAACAGATATTTGAACGTTACTTAAAAGCATCGCTGTTGCCAGATATAAAAGTATCTAATGTTGTAGAACCCAAATGGAAAAATATAGATAGGGAACATCTTAAAAGTACATTGATGCTGAAAGAAGATCAAATTGAGTACTTATTGGGGATTTATCATCAAAAAATGGAGCATTCTTTCCAAGGACTTTTAGAAGCAATTCAAAAAAAAGAGTATGAAACTATTACTTTTATAGCCCATGCTATTAAAGGATCCAGTGCTAATTTTCGATTTGATGAACTCTCTCGTCTCGCTTATGTCATTGAAGAACTTGCGACAGAGCAAGATGAGGAGTTCGATTTTTTAGAAGCCTATGAAGTGCTTCGGTTGGAGTTTGAGAAACGGTTTTCTTAGCGCTTACTCTTCTAAATAATAACCCACTCCAGAAGCATTTTTAATGACGTCTGTCGGAAGTTTGGATCGCAGTCTCCAGACGAGAGTTCGGACACTGTTATCGGTTGCCCCTTTGGTCTCCCAAACATAATTTATCGCTTGTTCAAAATCAACTACACTTCCGAGTTGTGCGACGAGAAGACGGATAAAAGCATTCTCTTTTTTAGTCAGTTTAATTTTTTTGTTTTCGTAAAAAGTTTCTCCTAGTGCGGTATCGTGACGATATCCCTCGCCAAATTCAACGATTGGTTTATCGGAGAATTTTTTAGCGTAGACTAACTTTTCAAGTTCTTCACGATCCGATTTAAGTTCGTTGATATTGAAATTTCTCTTTTTTTCCTCGTTAAAACGATAAAGTGCCATTTGAATGGTGGTGTGGAGATTGATCGGATCAAACGGTTTTACGATATAACCGTACGGTTCAGTTTTTTTTGCTTTGGATAGCATATCATTATCGGAGTGTGCGGTGAGATAGATAAAAGGGAGCTGATTTTTATCGCGGATGTATTGAGCTAATTCGATTCCATCCATTGTTTTTTGCAAACCGATATCGATGAGGGCGATATCAGGGTTATAAATTTTGATTTTATTACGAGCTGTAACGGCATTATCCGCCATTGAAACGACATCATAGCCCTGTTTTTCCAATGACATTTTTAAGTTTATAGCGGTTACTTCGTCATCTTCTACGACTAGAACTTTTATCATAGTGTTTACCTTCTTTGTCATGGGATCATATAGGATTTTATCACAATGTCGAGAAAACTCGATAATAAAGCGTTTGTATTTTGTGATATTTTCGGCTGATTATAGAATAATGTTTCTTTTTTATCCGTTATTCAACGCAAAAGGGGCATAATCGCGTTATTCAGAAGGGATAATAGAGATGAGTATGCTTGATTTTGACAAATTTACCAAATATTCCAAACCAGGACCGCGTTATACCAGTTATCCCACGGCATTAGAGTTTAGTGATGCGTTTGATTATGAGGGGTATCTCGCAAAGCTCCATGCTCAAGATCCATCACGTCCCCTTTCGCTCTATTTTCATTTACCGTTTTGTAAAAATGCCTGCTACTTTTGTGGCTGTAACGTCGTTTTTACCTCCAAAGAGGATAAAAAAGAGCGTTATATCGATTATTTGACTCGTGAGCTTCAGATTTTAAGTACCCATATCGATGTTAATCGTCCCGTGATTCAGCTCCATTTCGGTGGGGGAACACCGACTTTTTTTGATGCGGATCAACTGAACCGCATCATTACAACGATTAAAAGTCATTTTAAAAATTTTACAGAGGGTGCAGAGATCAGTTGCGAGATCGATCCGCGTCACATCAATGACGATCAAATGCGCGCGATGAGTGAGGCGGGATTCAACCGTGTCAGTTTCGGAATTCAGGACTTTGACGAAAAAGTACAAGTGGCGGTGCATCGTGTTCAGCCCTATGATATCACCAAAGCGGCGATGGATTTAGCGCGTAAATACAACATGGTGAGTGTCAATGTCGATCTTATCTACGGACTGCCGTATCAGTCTCTGGAGACGTTTAAAAAGACGTTGGAACTCTCCATTTCACTAAATCCGGATCGTTTTGCCGTCTTTAACTACGCCCATGTGCCGTGGCTTAAAAAGACGATGCGTAAAATCGATGAGACGACGTTGCCTCACCCTAGTGAGAAATTGGCGATTATGCGTTATACGGTTGATTATATGTCAGCGCAGGGATACCGTATGATCGGAATGGATCACTTCGCGAAACCCGAAGATGAACTGTTCAAAGCGATTGAAAAAGGGGAGCTTCACCGTAATTTCCAAGGATACACGACCAAAGGGGGTGCAGATTTGATCGGTATCGGACTCACCTCTATCGGTGAGGGGATTGACTATTATGCACAGAACTTCAAAGATATGGAGAGCTATGAGGCAGCTATCGATGCAGGGCGTCTGCCGTATGAGAGAGGTGTTGCCCTCAATGAAGATGACCGTATCCGTCAATACGTGATTATGGAGCTGATGTCTAACTTCAAACTCGATATTCCTCGCTTTGAGGGGCTTTATGGGGTGAGCTTTAATGCGTATTTTGCAGATGCCCTTGAAGCGCTGAAACCGTTCGAAGCCGATGAATTGTTAACCATTACCCCGACGTCTATCGAGTGTTCACCGACGGGGACGCTTTTGATCCGAAATATCGCCATGCCGTTTGATGCGTACATGAAACGCCACGCCTCATCGGATAAAGCGTTCAGTAAAACGGTGTAAGTGGATGGAAAAACGCGAACTATTTCACTTTAGTGATACTTCTGATGCGTGTATCAAATGCGGTAAATGTATCCCCGTTTGTACGATCCACAACGTCAATGCCGATGAGGTAACCAGCCCTCGCGGATTTATCGATTTGCTCGGTGCCTATGAGCGGGGGCAGTTGGAACTCGATTATAATGCCAAAGCGATTTTTGAGAGCTGTTTTTTATGCACCAACTGTACCGATGTGTGCCCTAAAGCACTGCCTACCGATATGGTGATTGAGCAGGTGCGTGCCGACCTAGCTGATAAATACGGGATTGCATGGTTTAAGCGGGCATTTTTCTATCTCTTACGCCACCGCAGCACCATGGATATTTTGTTTAAATTGGGATATGTATTTCAGACGTGCGGATTTAAGATTAAAGCAGAGATTAACTCGATGCAGCCGAGATTTAATCTTCCGATCATCAAAAAAGAGCGCCTTTTGCCATCGATGGGAAAAACCTCTTTTTTAAACAGCTATCCTGAGAATATTCCTAATGGCGGAAAACGTCGTGTGGCGATCTTCATCGGATGTTTGGCAAACTATAACTATACCGAAATCGGAAAAGGGCTTTTGGAGATTTTAGAAGCACTTGACGTCGATGCCTTTATCCCCAAAAAACAGCTGTGCTGTGGGGCACCTGCTTACTTTACGGGGGATTTTGCGACGGTTGATCATAACGCCAAAAAGAACATCGAGTATTTTGAGAGTTTCATCGATGAGGTCGAAGCGATCATTATCCCCGAAGCGACGTGTAGTGCGATGATCAAAATCGATTATGAGCACTTTTTCCACGATCAGCCCGAATGGTTGGCACGTGCCCAAAAACTGAAATCCAAAATCTTTATGGCAACCGAATGGCTGGAGCAAAAGACGGAGCTTAAAGCGCTGTTGGCATCCAAAGGGCGCAGTGATCTGAGCGTCACCTATCATGACCCGTGCCACGCCCGTAAAATGCAAGGGGTCTATAAAGAGCCGCGAGCCTTGGTAGGGCAAAATTACACCATCACCGAGATGAGCGATCCCAATGCCTGCTGTGGTTTCGGCGGCGTGACGATGCAAACGGAAAATTTCCATTTCGCCCAAGCGGCGGGACGTCCAAAAGCAGCCATGATCGCCAAAACGGGAGCCAAAGTGGTTACCGCAGAGTGCAGTGCGTGCCGTATGCAGATTAATAATTCGATGAATGAGGCGGACGTGGATGTCGTCTTTAAAAATCCGATCGAATTGATCGCCGAGGCGTTGCGCAAATGACGACGATGGAAGTCGAATCGTTTTTAGAGACGTTTCAAACTCTCGTAATGGCGTCACTAACTCCCGAAGGTGAGGCACATGCCAGTACCGCTCCCTATGTACGAGTGGAAAATGATTTTTATATCCTGATCAGCACCGTCGCTCAACACGGGCGCAATCTCCTTCGCTCTCCGAATGTCTCCCTCCTCTTTGTCGAAGATGAATCGCAATGCGTTCAGCCCTTTGCCCGAAAACGGGTTACGATTGAAGCAGCCGCATCTGAGATTAGTCGTGAAGATGAATACTTTACACGCGTAATCGAGCGCTTTCGTGCCCATTTTGACCCCGAACTCGTCGCCTCTTTAACGCAAATGGGCGATTTTCATCTTTTCAAGCTCTCTCCCAAAAGCGGCAGTGTCGTGATGGGATTCGGAAAAGCGTACCGTTTGGATGAAAATTTGGAAGTGATGACTCAGATTATGGGTCAGCATCAAAAGGGTCATGGTAATGGATAAACTTCTTATCGTATGGAGCAGTGGCGAAATCGAAGTGGCGAAAAAGCTTGTATTACTTTATGGAAGCGTGATTTTGCCACGTGGCTATTGGGATGAAGCCCATCTGATGGTATGGGGGCCTTCGGCGAAACTTTTGGCTGAAAATACAGAATTACAAGAGATGGTTTCTAAAGTGATAGAGAGCGGTGTAAAAGCTTCCGTGTGTGTCGTATGCAGTGATGATTACGGAGTGACCGAACAGCTTCGAACGTTGGGAATCGAACCGACCCATACGGGGGAGTTTTTGACACAGGCACTTAAAAGTGACTGGAAAGTCATAACCTTTTAAAGGAATATTATGCTGATTAACCCCGAAACATTAGACACTAATACTGTCTATAAAATGATGAGCAACACCATCTTTCCGCGTCCTATAGCATGGATTTCGACGGTAGGTGTGGGGGGATTGAACCTTGCACCTTATAGTTATTTTATCCCTGTCTCATCCAACCCACCATGCGTTATGGTCTCATTCGGTGCACATGAAAACGGTGGACTGAAAGATTCGATCCGTAATATCATTGAAACGGGAAAAGCGACGATTTCACTCGCCCATGCTGTCCATGCCGAATCTATCGAAAATTCAGCAGAAGCGTTTGAATACGGTGTCAGCGAAGCAGAACAATGCGGTATCGAGATGCGTGAAGTGATGGCAGAGTTTCCGTCCATGGTTGCCGATGCACGCGCCGCATTGCTCTGTTCTCTTCATCAAATCACTGAACTCAAAGATAGCCCAATGACTATCGCATTTTCACGAATTGATCATTTTTATTACGATGACGATGTGATCGATGAACGTCATAACGTAAAGCTTGAAAACATCGGGCGAGTAGGGCGTGATTATCTCGTCGATGCGAAACGGATAAAGGTATAGATTCAATTCTTGTTTGCTATAATCGTTATAACTTAAAGTGGAAAGGGTAGAGTAATGAGAAGAGCTTTTATAGAACCGATCATTCTCAAACCTGAAAACGAAAAATACATCATTGAAGCTTTTTCTCCAGAAAATAGAAAACGTGTACAAGAATTTAATAAAAACAAAACAAAAAATCGAACAAAAAGATTAGCAGGTAACAAGCTAAGTCTTAGTGACCTTTTATAGGTATTGAATATGAAATGTCATATTCCAGATTGTCTTGATGCTGTTTATGAAAATGATTTATGTATTTTTCATTGTCCGAAAGATGATTGGTTTGATATTGTAGATGGTAAAAAAGATTGGTCAAAATCGCAAGATAAAGTTGATCAATTTTGGAAATTACTTCATCAAAAATTTAGCGTAGGGGATTATGCTTACGCAGGGTATATTTTTCCAAAGTTTAATACCGATTGTTTTCTATCTTCAAAAAATTTGAAAGAATTTACTTCTCCTGTTTCGCTAAATAGAACCATTTTTTTAGATGATGCCTTATTTAATGCTTGTCACTTTAATGAAATTGTTTTTTTCGATATGGCTAAATTTATAGGAGGATTTAATTTAGAGAGTGGAACCTTTAATCGTGTTGAGGCTGGTTATATTCTTTTAAATGGATCATTCAATATCAAAAATATGATTTTTGAGGAAAAAGCCTTTTTTAATGTATTTATATCGAATAAAATTAAAATAGATATGATTGGAATAAAGATATTAAAAGACTTTACTTTTTCTATATTTGATAGTCCAATGCAAGAAATTTTTGATTATACATCTGAATTAGGAAAATTTAAAGAGTTTAAACCTATCAAAAATCCTCCATTGGAATGTGTTCATTTTACTGGCGAGGTGAATGATAAAATATCCTGTAAATTTTTCTTTGCTGATTCTAAAATTGATCAAGTATTGATTAGTAACCACAACAGTGGATTATTTGTTTGTGAACAATTTAGTATTCAAAAAATATTAATATTGGATCATTTTATTAATTTTGGTAAAGCAATTCTTCTTAATGTAAATGCTGAAAAAGCAGAAAATATATCAATTAGATCTTCTGTTTTCGGGGATACATTTTTTGAATATGTAAAGTGGGGAAATGTCTCTCGTTTTAAATGCAATAGAGATGAATTCCGTCAACTAAAAAATGCTTATGACAAACAGGCTAATTACATAGAAGCAAACAAATTTTATGCTTCTGAGATGGAAGCGTATTCTAACGAGATGGAAGCCAAAAGATGGAAGAGTTTGCGGATTTGGCCTGAATATCTTTTATTCTTGTTTGGAAAATATAGTTCTAGTCACGGGCAAAACTGGTTATTGGCATTCGGATGTATTGTAGTGTGGAGTTTAATAATGTTTGGTTTATATCAAGAAGCAAAATTAAATTTTGATGTAATTATAAATTTTTCTCACTACTCATTTGATTGGAATTCTTTTGCAAAGTTTGCTAATCCTTTTAGGCTTGATTTGAAATGTGATGAAAAAGCATTTATTTCGTTGTTGCATAAGATTGTTTCCGGCTTTTTGATCTACCATTTCATCATCGCTTTGCGTAGAAATACGAAACGATAGCAGAGGAAGATGTATGCAAAATGATACTTTTGATCACTTAATTACTCAGATTACTACCGTCCACAATACTATTCAAACCGAAGCGATTCGAAGCGTTAGCAAAAGTTTGACGCTTCGTAACTGGCTGATCGGGTATTACATCGTTGAATATGAGCAAAATGGGGCTGATAGAGCTAACTATGGTGATAAAGTTATTGAAAATTTGGTTCGTAAGCTTAGTAATATAAAAGGGATGTCTCGAAGTAATTTAAATTACTTTAGATTGTTCTATCTATCGTACCCACAGATTGTCCAGTCAGTGCCTGACCAATTTAGTTTAAATTATCAAAAAGTCCAGTCACTGACTGGAGAATCTACAAAATATCAAATAGACATTTTTAAACTTCTCAATTCTTGTACTTTTACCCATTTTATCGAACTGATAAAAATTGATGATTCCTTAAAAAGATTATTTTATGAAGTAGAAACTATTAAAGGGAATTGGAGTGTTCGAGAACTCCAGCGACAAGTAAATAGTCAAACCTATGAACGTATCGGATTATCGACCGATAAAAAAGAGCTAATTGCATCCATCACGTCTACAGCCGCGATACTATTACCCGAACAGATTATCAAAGACCCTTATATCTTAGAATTTACGGGATTGGAGACCAAAGCAAAATACAGTGAAAACGATTTAGAGACAGCATTGTTAAACCATTTACAAGATTTTTTACTCGAACTTGGAAACGGGTTTTGTTTCGAGGCACGTCAAAAACGTATTTCGATAGATAACGAGCACGACCGAATCGATTTGGTCTTTTATCATCGAGTGCTAAAATGTCATGTATTGGTTGATCTGAAAATCAGAGAGTTTTCTCATGCTGATGTCGGGCAGATGAATTTTTATCTCAATTACTACAAAAATGAGATTATGGTGGAAAGTGATAATCCACCTATCGGTCTGATACTGTGTGCGACGAAAAATCATACCAAAGTAGAGTATGCAACCGCTGGGCTTAGTAATCAGCTTTTTGTTTCTAAATACAAAATTAATCTCCCTTCATTGGAATCGATAGAGGAATTTATCGAAGATGAATTAAGTGAATTTCAAAAAGATATTAAAGGAATTGAACCATAATGGAATTTTGGAATCATATTTATGAACATTTTAACCCCGTAGCATTTAACCTTTTCGCTATCCCTGTCCATTGGTACGGACTGATGTATGTACTAGCACTCCTAAGCGCTCTCGTGATCGCGAAATGGATTGTCGAAAAGGATAATATCGATATTACTAAAGATCAGCTGGATGATTATTTTATCTATGCGGAGATCGGGGTTATCTTGGGGGCACGATTGGGGTATGTTCTCTTTTACGATACCCATACGATGTATTATCTCACGCAACCGTGGCAGATTTTTAATCCGTTTATTGACGGGCAGTTTGTCGGGATTCGGGGGATGAGTTTTCATGGGGCGATACTCGGCTTTTTGATCGGCTCGTATCTGTATCATCGCCGTCACGGTATCCCGTTTGGTCGGTTGATGGATTTGGTCGCGGTATCGGTACCTTTGGGATATGTGTTCGGGCGAATCGGAAATTTCCTTAATCAAGAGCTTGTCGGTCGTGCTACCGATGTGCCGTGGGGGATTTATGTTTATGATACTCTCCGACACCCCTCACAGCTGTACGAAGCGTTTGTCGAGGGGATTGTGGTCTTTGTGATCATCTATGCATATCGTCACCGTAAAGCGTTCGAGGGGGAGTTGATCTTGCTCTATGGATTTTGTTACGGGATCGGACGGGGACTCGTTGAGTTTTACCGCGCACCTGACGCGCAGATCGGTTATATACTCGGGCAATGGATGACGCTCGGGATGGCACTTAGTTTTGCGATGGCGGGAGTTTCAGCTATTTTGTGGGTTTATTTTAAGAAACGAAGTAAAATTTAGTAGAAATTATTTTCCCGTCATTCCCGACTTGATCGGGAATCCATCTTTGTATAAAAGTTGGAGTTACAAAAAAAGTAACAAATATTTTAAGATATAATTTAGTGCAATAAGAATAAATTAGACTTTTTTCATAACCTAGTTTTCCGTTCGTGGTGAGCTTGTCGAATCATGAACGGTGCACCCTTCGACAAGCTCAGGGCGAACGGTGCTACATTCCCTAATTCGTGGTTATGAAAGAAGTCTATTGAAAAGGTTTAAAATGAGACATTTAATAGTTATAGTACTATTGCTTCTAGTGCAGATATATGCTACAGATGAATATTCTAATTCATTATGTATAGAAGAAAAGTCGGTAGGATTAGATTGGAGCGATTCACATCAAGAGTGGGAGTATGCGAAGGTTAGCCCAAAGCAATACATTGTAAGCAAAATAAAAGCCGAAAAAGCTAATGGAAATATCCCAAAATCTGGACTTTGTTATTATAGTCTAAAAAATGACATGGTGTTAGGTGAAAGAACACTTAAATACGCTTGTTATAATATCAGAGAAAGTGCTGCTGAATATTCTCCGTCAAAAACAGAAGTTTGTGAAGAAATATGGAGCAAAGGAGGTCAATTATTAAGTGTTGGGTGTAGCGACATGAAATTTATGCCTAATGGTTTTTTTCAGATGGGAAGAATCAATAATCCAATGCAGTGGGGTTCATACAAAAGTATTGAATCGATTTATAAGTTGCCAACAAGTGTATCTGTCGGAAAATGTACACAACTATAATACCGAATGAAAATGTTTACACATTTTTTTGAGATTCCCGTATACCGATTAAATCAACAAAAATATCAATCTGAAGAAGATGTATATCATAGATATTTATACAAACACTTCAATTTAAAAGAATCTCAAAAACCATATAAAGAATTTGTTAATCATCAATTACGATATTTTGGTCGTATATGGCGATATAATGAAATTATTGGATACATAAGACTTTATTTCGCTGGTAATCAAATTAGAGGAGAATATTATCAGCATAATGTTCAGAGAATACGAAAAACAAAATGCAAAAACTTTACATATAAAACCCATAAATTGGCAGTAGAAATCAATATAGATAATAAAACAAATATGCAAATATTTCAGTCAATTTTAGATTATCTTTTTGAATGCGATAAAGAATTAAAAAATAGATATATTGATACAGAATATATTAATCTTGTTGGTCCATTTATCCAATGGAATGAATTATTAGAGAATCAAAAAACTCTTTTATAAGCTAGTTTTTTATATAAAAATGGATCCCCAGGTCAAGCCCGAGGATGACGAATTAGGTAAACCGGATACAAAAATAGTGTATCCCCTCTTCGTATTCGTACTGTAGATCAAAACGGTGCAGATCACAGACCGATTGGGCGATGTAAAGCCCCAATCCTAATCCTCCATCACCCCGTTCAGTGACAAATGCCTGTAATGCCTCTTCGACCGGACGCTTGAGCGGTTCGCCGCTGTTACGGATGCAGATTTTTTTCCCATCACAATCGATATGGATCGGATACGAGGTAGCGTGACGGAGCGCATTATCGATCAGGTTTTGGAGTGCACTCGTAAAGAGGTCACAATCGACCATGATACTTTGTGTACACCCGCTGACTTCTACCGTATCCTCTTCGATCATCAGATTATCCATTGCATTTAGGATCATCGAATCGAGACTTTTCTCACTTTTGGAGAGGGAAAAGGCATGCATTTTCTCAATGTCTGCCATTTGACGGATAAGATGTTCAAGTCGTAAAAACAATTTAGCAAGTAGGTTACGGTTAGGACTCGGATCTTCGAGTTCGACGATGAGTTTCCCTTTGGTAATAGGGGTTTTTAATTCATGCATAATATTTCTCAAAAAAAGCTCACGTGACTTTTTAAGTTTATTTTGTTTTTCTAGTGCGTCATAGAGGGCATTAGAGATAAGGGCAATTTCATCTTTTCCATTGTTGGGGGAGTTATCAATCTCTTTACCTTCACCGTAGAGCTGTATTTGCTCATAAAGGTATTTAAGCGGTTTTAGATTGCGCCATAGGAGTAAATACATGCTGACTAATCCACCTAACAGGGCAAAAAACAAAAGCCACACAAAATAGTAGGTTTTCCCCTCCGCCGTATCACGGTAAAGCATGGTGCAATGCCCCTCTGAGAGTTCGTAGATAAATCCGACATCATCTTTATAGATAGTGACTTTTACGTTGCGAGAGCGAAGTTTCGATTGCATCGGTGGAGGGAGTTTAATCGCTTCACATTTGGGTGTTTTGGCATCGAGGACTTTAAAGCCCGCTTCGGCTAACTCATGGTTTTTTTCCATACAACTACGTGCGTTTGTCTCATCGATGATACGAGAGAGTTCCATAGAACGGTGAGCGAGAAGGTGAAGTTTTTGTCGTTCTTGTTCGGCGAGAGCAGAGAAAAAAAGCAAAACCAATACGATCAGTGCAAGTAAAAAGAAAGCATGAAGCTTAAAAAAAACGGAGTGACGACGGGAAATCATAAAGTGAATTGATATCCCATTCCGCGAATAGAGCGGATAAGGGTAGGGTGTTTGGGATTGGGTTCGATTTTTTGGCGAATTCGGCTGATGAGAACATCGATACTTCTCTCACTGCTCTCCCAGCCGATAGATTCGACGTTATTGGCGATAAAGTCACGAGAGATGATTTGACGGTGATGTTTGATGAGGAGACTGAGCAGTTCGAATTCCGCGCGAGTGAGGGGGAGAAGTTCCCCCTCTTTGTAGATACCGTTTTCATCGACGCGGAACATTTCACTACTTGCTTGGATCGTTTTGCCGTTGATACGGCGTAATAGGCTCTGTATTCGGGCTACCAGTTCTCTGGGCTCATAGGGCTTGGGGAGATAGTCATCGGCACCGAGTTCAAGTGCGATCACTTTGTCTCCCAAATCACTCCGAGCCGAGGAGATGATGATCGGAATGTCGCTTTTTTCACGAAGCGCTTTGCACACATCCAATCCATCCATATCGGGGAGTGTGAGATCGAGTAAAACGAGATCATACGACTCGATCCCCAAGGAACTTAGTGCCGCTTTAGGGTGAGCATAAGAGATAACCTCCATCTGATAACGGCTCAAATACTGGCTCAAAAGATCCGATATTTCGAGGTCGTCTTCGATAAGGAGGATTTTGATCATCGATTATTTTTTCTCGTCACATTTTTTGCAGCCCATACCGCCCTCACCCATTTGAGGTTGTTTCATATCCTCTTTTGGGCACATTTTACCTTTGCCCTCATTCATCATCATTTTCATCCCCTCAAGTTTCCCTTTTTGTTCAGGGGTTAGGACTGCCATCATTTTTTCGTGCTGTTTGTTATGGAACGCTTTTCCCTCTGCACGAATCGCCGCAACTTGCTCTTTTTGTTTGTCGTTAAGATCGAGTTTTTCCATCATAGGAGGGAGCTTTTTGGTGTCGCACTCACATTTTTGCATCATGCCACCTTTATCACCACACGCTCCAGCTTGCATTGGACATGCCATTAACGCTGTTGCACCAAGGATCAGTGCGATACTTAGAATCTTTTTCATTGGGTTTCTCCATTGTGTTTTATTTTTATACATTGACAGTATAGAAGAACTTTGTCAACACAAAAACAATATTGTGTTAACAAGGTTAATGGTTAGGCTCATCACTTTGAGCTTCGGTGATTTTCATCAATGTTAAAAAAAGTACCGTAATCGCTGGACCGATAATCATTCCCCAAAATCCGAAAGTTGCGAGCCCTGCAATAATGGAGAAAAAGATAATGAGTTCATTGATTTTCTCTTGGGGTTTAATCAACTTTTGATTGATGATTTTAATAATAATCGGTTTAATAAAAGTATCCGCAATCACCGAGATCACGACAATCGTATAGAGAGTGATAAAGAGTGCATTTTGAGTATGTCCCAAAGAGAGCTCAAAAAGGGCAAACGGCAGCCACATAATCACCCCTCCAATAACAGGAATAAGAGAAGCAAAACCGAACATAATCCCAAAGAGGAGACCGTTGTACCCCATATACCCTATTGCAATCCCAAAAAGTGCTCCTTCAAATACAGCGGTAGCAAGAATAGAGTAAAAAACGACACTCATGGAAGAGCGCATTTCGAACATTATGAGGGTACTTTCTTGTTGCGGGAAATGGGCAGAGCGTTTAAAAAACTCGAAAATATCCCGTCCATAGTATTGGGCAATAAAATAAAAGATAAGGATAAAAAGTGTCCCTGAGAGAAACGACATGGCAAAACTTCCCATCTGAGAGGCATATGAGAGGATATATTGACTGAATGCGGTAGGATCGAATTTGACCAAAGAGGCTTCAAGTTTTGCCTCGAGGCGTGATAAGGATGGAGGCAGATACTCTAACCATCCTCTAAACTTACTCTCTATCGTACTTATTATGGCAGGATCAAAGTTTTGCATCATGAGAGAGATATGAAATAAAAAATATCCAAGCGGTGCAAAAAAGAGGATTCCTAGTAAAAGGGTAGAAAGAGATGACGCCCAAAAGCGGCTTTTTGTGAGATTGAGAAATCCCATTTGAATATGATGAGTAGAGATGGCTAAGAGTGAAGCTACAATAATACTCATCCAAAACGGTGCATACAAAACATAAATTCCATACAATACCATGATGAGTAAGATGGGGGTAAAATACTCTTTTTTCACTCTTTTTCCTTATTCAAACAGTCCGCTTTGTGGGGTGCCGAACTTGAGAAGCTCATAGGTTTTAGGTGTAGCCAAGCGTCCACGAGCTGTTCGTTCCAGATAACCGTTTGCTAGGAGATAGGGTTCTAATACATCCTCAATCGTCCCTTCATCTTCGCTCAGTGCGGCGGCGATAGTACTTAGACCCATCGCCCGTCCTTTGGCATCCATTAGCAGTTTGAGGAGGCGAATATCCATCTCATCAAACCCGTTGGCATTGATTCCTAGTTGATCGAGAGCGTAGCGGGAACGTTCGTGCAATATTGTACTCTCATTTGCCACATCGGAAAAGTCTCGTACTCTTTTCAGCAGTCGCAGAGCTATACGGGGAGTTCCGCGTGAGCGTTTAGCAATTTCGTGTGCGGCATCTTTATCGATGTTTTTCCCCAGTTTCGTGGCAGCTTTGGTAACAATGGTACAAAGTTCTTCGGGGGTATAGAATTGCATCCGAAAATTCATCCCGAAACGATCACGCAAAGGGTTCGAAAGCATCCCCGCGCGGGTCGTCGCTCCGATGAGGGTGAAGCGGGGGAGGTCGATTTTGACCGTCTGTGCCGCAGGACCGCTCCCGATGATGATGTCGAGACGGAAATCTTCCATCGAAGGGTAGAGGATCTCTTCGACCGCTGGAGAGAGACGGTGAATCTCGTCGATAAAGAGGATGTCGCCTTCTTCGAGATTGGTGAGGATGGCGGCGAGATCACCGCTTTTTTCGATCATCGGAGCGGCGGTTACTTTGATGTTGCTCCCCATTTCATTGGCGATGATGAGGGCTAACGTCGTTTTCCCTAAACCGGGGGGGCCGTAAAAGAGGACATGATCGAGCGCTTCACGCCGTTTGGAACTCGCCTCGATAAAGACTCCCAGATTCTTTTTGATCTGCTCTTGCCCGATATAATCATCCCATGCGCTCGGACGCAATGAGGTTTCCGTGACCTCTTCGGCGTTAAATTTTTCGATTTCGACTATGCGTTCCACGTTAATAATTCCTAGTAAACATGATTTTCATCGGGGAACGAGCGAGTTTGGACTTCATCTGCATATTTTTGTACTGCCTCTTTGATGGCTAGCGCACCGTTCATATATTGTTTGACAAATTTGGGAACAAACGGCTCATACAATCCTAACATATCAGAGAACACGAGCACCTGACCATCCACGCCGTTACCCGCACCGATCCCGATAACAGGGATAGAGACACTGTTAGCTACACGTGTAGCCACTTCTGCAATTACCCCTTCAATAACAATGATAAAGGCACCCGCTTGCTGAATAGCTTGTGCATCGGCGATGAGAGTGAGGGCATCATGTTCATTTTTTCCTTTAACTTTATAGCCACCCTCAGCACGGACGGACTGCGGCAACAAACCGATATGACCGCAAACGGCAAATCCATTATCGCTCAGGTGCTTAATGAGATGGGCTTTATCGGCACCGCCTTCAATTTTGATCGCATCGGCAGAGGTCTCACGATAAACACGAAGCGCATTAGAGAGGGCTGTTGTTTCATCCATATAAGTACCAAAGGGCATATCGGTGATGACAAACGTATCAGGTGCACCTTTGCAGACGGCTTGGGTATGGTAGATCATCTGATCCATAGTGGCACTGAGGGTATCTGCATTTCCACCGAAGCTCATGTTGAGACTGTCTCCGACGAGAAGTATGTCGGAACTTTCGCTCAAGAGTCGGGCAAAAAGGGCATCATACGCCGTTATCATTACGAGTTTACGAGACCCTTTGCATTTTTGGATGGAGCTGATAGAGAGTTTTTTCATACTATAAATATCCTACTATTGTTTAAAGTAGATAGTTTACCCAAAAATTGAGTTGCATTGCTATTTCATGGCAATTAAGAGGGGATATTAATCAAAAGATGGTTATAATTTATCACCACAGGAGAGGATCATAATGGGCATACGAAGCGTTTTAGAAGCTAATTTCGACTTTGAAATCATTGACGAATTTTTAGATCATTACGCGATGATGACCGAGATTATGGAGGGTCTTATGGTCGATTTGGGAAGTCCGGAGCGATATCATCGAAGTATCGAAGAGCTGTTCCGTATTTTCCATAACATCAAATCGGCTTCGGGATACTTGCAGATCGAACCCATGATGCGTTTAGCCGCTTTTACCGAAGATGCACTGGAACAATTACGCTCACGTGATAAGAAAGTGAATGATGAGACGATTACGTGGCTGATCAGTGTCGCCGATATGTTTATGCAGTGGCAAGAAGATTTAAAAATGGATAATGATCTCACCAAAGTCCATTTTTCCCTTTTAATTTTACCCGATATGGAGAAAGCGTGAAGCAACTCGTAGCTTACATTACTGCAGGATACCCTGATAAAAATTTTACTGTTGATTTGGCATTAGCACTCGGCGAGAACGGTGTCGATACCTTAGAACTTGGCGTTCCGTTTTCCGATCCTGTCGCGGATGGTCCCGTCATCGAAGCGGCAAACCACCATGCCCTCGAAGCGGGCTTTCGTTTCGCCGACTTGCTAGATATTTCCGCTGCCGTTGCCCCGAAAATCGATACGTTATGGATGGGGTATTTTAACCCGTTTTATCAATACGGAATGGGAGCGTTGCTGGATAAGGCTGCGAGCATCGGCGTCAACGGTTTGATCATCCCCGATGTTCCGTATGAAGAGGCAAAAAACTATCATAACCTATTTGAGTCGCGCGGATTGGCAAACATCACTTTCGTCGCTCCGACCGATGGCGAAGAGCGTATTGCGCTTATCACTGCCGAAGCACGCAAATTTATCTATCTCGTCGCTTATGCGGGGATCACGGGGAGCGGCAAAGCCGAAGATTTAGCTCCGATCCTAGAGATGATCAAACGTTACACGCAGACCCCCGTCTATGTCGGTTTTGGTGTAAACGAACAGAGCGCCCGTGAAAAAGTGCAGGGAGCAGATGGTGTTATCGTCGGATCGGCTATCGTCAATGTCTTGTTGGATGATACTATTTCAGCAACACAAAAAATCGCGAAATGTTGTGAGATAACCCGCACTATCAAATCTCTCATTAATTCTTAAACGTCATTCCGTGCTCCGACACGGAATCCATCCCCCATTTTCCAAATATCCGCTATAATTCCATCATAACTTCGGTTATCTACGTGGGGGCGACATGGCTTCGACTGGATCAAGAAGGTTTAGGTTGCATTGCCGGACTGAGCAGCTCCGTTATACGGCTCACAATTGCTTAAACGCAAACAACACTAATTACCGTCCTGCTTACGCTGTAGCGTAAGTTTAATTAAACTTTAGGACTGCGCTACCTCTCTATGCTATCACCGAGAGGGCTTGGCGTATAACCCCTGCGATAGCTATATTCTTGGAATGTCTCGGACTTGAATGAATTTAGAGAATTGGATGATGTAGCTTTGCACGTTGTGTGATAGTCATCTGAAAAACAAACAACGTTACTAAGCATGTAGACGCCTTTACTTCCTTGGTTTAGGACTCCGGTTCAATCCCGGACGCCTCCACCAAACTTTCCTCTCCAATTCATGATATAATTTTCTGATAATACACACTACAAAAAGGGACATCATGTTAGCCTATCATCTTGAATTACAAGACGAATCTGTAGCGGATAAAGTGATGACGTTTTTGAACTCATTACCAAAAGGTGAAGTGACTATCGAACCAGCCCGTCCGTGGTACGCCGATGAAGTAAAACGCCGTATCGAAGAGTACAGAAGCGGAAACATGGAGACCACACCTTGGGATGAAGGGTGGGAAGAGATCGAAGATTTTTTAAATGGACTGGATGAACGTGCAAGTTAAACGTAGTCAACGTTTTAACAAAGAACTTTTAGAGATTACAAAGTTCATCGCAAAAGACAGCCCTAAAAACGCTCGGAAATTTTATGAGAGTGTGAGAGCTTTTGTCCCTTCATTGATCGATAACCCCTATAAAGGCAGACCCACCGAAGACGGTGGTCGCGAACTCATTTACCGAGGTTACACCATCCCCTATGTCATCGATGGCGATGATATCGTTATTATGGGGATTTTTAATCAGAATGAGTGGAGTAGTGAAGGGGAATAAGTAGGTTGTATCATTTAATTTGTTAACATTTAACGCCTGACCCCTATTTATTAAGTGTATCCCCCAATGGTAAGTAAATAAGTTTTAGTAGATTAAGTATATATTTTTGCTAGAATTTACTCAATAGAATATTTAAAAATAATTAAGGTTACTTTATGGCATTAAAATTAAGCGCAGAGCAAAAATCTATTGAAAAAATATTTGGAACGGGTATGAGATATTTAATACCAAATTACCAAAGACCTTACTCTTGGAATTTAGTAAATTGCTCAGATTTATGGGATGATTTAACAAATTTTTTTGAACAAGATAATTATAAAGATGGATATTTTCTAGGAAATATTGTTTTAGCAAAAAGCCCTGAAACAGATTTTTATGAAGTTGTTGATGGACAACAACGGTTGATTACAATTACATTAATAGTCAAAGCATTGCATTTGTACGATATTAATAATAATGCATTAAATGAAATAATGTGGATTCCAGACAGACGCAGCGCTAATAAAGATCAACGTCTCATATCAGCAGTCTTTGCGGATAAAGATAATGAATATTTGCTTGCATGTTTAAATATTGATAATAAAAATAATATTAATAAACATATCTCAAAATTCCATGAAAATTTAGAATTTTTTTGTACAAAAATTGAAGAAAAATTTCAAGCTACTGGTAAGGTGAGCACTTTCGCGGATTTTGTTCTTGATAATGTATTTTTATTGCCTATTCAGTCTGATGATTCAAATCAAGATTATGCACGGGACAATGCTCTGACAATTTTTGAAACAATTAATAATCGTGGGCTAGATTTATCTGATGCAGATATTTTTAAAGCACAAATATATATGGGTGCATCAAATGTTTCTAAAAAAGATGAATTCATTTCACGCTGGAATACAATAGTTGAACGAGTTGAAGCTATTCAATACAAAGTTGATGATGCTTTTCGTGTCTATATGCATGTTATTAGAGGTAAGAATAAAGATAGTGACTCAGAAATGGGTCTACGCCAATTTTTTACAACAGGAAATAAGTATACAAAAGCGTTGAAAAAACAAGAGTATGAAACGGTATTAAATGATTTAGAAAAGGTAGTTGGATGTCTTGAATATTTTCATAGATTAGTTATGTGTAAATATGAAAATAATTCTGAGGCGGAATTATCTAAATGGTTTCAAATTATTCATGAATATTCGAATGGTTTTCCAAAATATGCAACATATGTATATCTTTTTCAGCATGGTCAAATTCAAGATAATACGTATATTTTCCCAACTAACCAACACGGTAATTTAATAGATCAGTCTCAAAATATTATACGCTATGTATACAGCATGGGTGCAACTTCAAATGTAAAAACAAAGGTTTTTGAGATAATCAAAAATATATTTCTTGATATTCCATTTAAGTATATAGTTGACAAAAATAATATGTATGGCTATCAATATTTTGGCACTCTTAGAAAAGGTTTTCTGTTGCTATATATCTATTTTAATAGTCAACAGCAACCAATTGAAAAATATCAATTTGATAGAATTGTTAAAAAAGAAACACCAGATAATAATATCAATATTGATTCAATTGGAAATTATTTAATTGTCGATGAAACATCATTTTATTATCGAAACAGAAGCTCTGATATACGAAAACAACATTTTGAGGTATCTCAAATTAATGATTTAAAAGAAGTTGCTTTAGAACTCGATTTATGGGATAGTGGCAAGCAAGAAGCAAGAAAAACTAAAATTAATCAAAAATTAATGAATTTTTTTCAAGCTAATTAGAGCAAATCATGAAAATCACTTCACTCAAACTTAATGATTTTAAATTTTATACCGAGCAATATTTTAATACAAATAATAAAAATATACTTTTATATGGAGAAAATGGTTCAGGGAAAAGTTCGTTATATTGGGCATTATATGCTTTTTATAAAAGTGTCTATTCTTCTAATCCAGCAAAATATATTAAACAATTAGATAGGACACAAGTAAATAATCTTACAAATCACAATACAAACCAAGATGCAAAAATTACTGTCACTTTTGATAATACTGCAAATATAGAAATTGACAAAAATTTTACACCTTCAAGTTTGACTCAAAGTCTTGACTCTTTTAAAACTATTCATTTTTTAAATCATGAAAAACTATTTACTTTATTTTTGAATAGTAATTCAAGTGCATTTAATTTTTATGATGTGATACAAAAAGAATTTTTTTATAAATTTGACCTATTTAATGATGTAGAAGTGGAATTAGAAAAGACGAAACAGTCTTTGCAAATCAATCAAGATACATTATTGCTCAATACTAGCCTTGACAAGGCATTAACAACACTTATAAACTTAGTAAATAATGTATTAACAATTACTTTTCAAGAACAGTTAGAAATAAAATTTATCATTGATGATAAGTTCCTTGCTGAAGGTGATAACGCTGAAAAGATTTGGTTTTTGGCGAATCCAAAAATATTGGTTACTATTAACAATCATAACGATTTCAATTTAAGGATTAATGAAGCTAGAATAAAATTGGTTTCTTTGTTGATATATCTTGTATTAATAAAAATGAATGATGAAAGCGCGCAAGGTTCTACAAGTTTACTCAAGCTACTAGTGCTTGATGACATTTTACTAAGTCTTGATATGGCCCAAAGAAGTAAAATTTTAGAGTATATTTTTGAAAATTTTTCTTTAAAATATCAATTATTTATTTTTACTCACGATATCTTTTATGATTTGGTCAAACGTAAAATAATGCATATGCAAGATAAAACACAGTTTGATCAGACAACATGGGAAGATGTATTTGTTTTTAGTAAGCAAAATCCTAATAATTATTTTGAACCAATGATTTATAGAGCAAATGATGATTATTTAAAAAAAGCAAAAAAATTTCTTGACAAAAATAATTTGTTGGAATGTGGAAATAATCTTAGAAAAGAAATGGAAAAAAATATTCAACAAATGTTAATCGAATTTGAAATAGGTAAAAGAGGAGAATTGTATAATCTTATTGAAGTATTCACAAAATTACAAAATAAAAACTTATATAAAAATTCACACCAGCTACTGGATGAAATTCACGCTATTCTTGATAATTCTGCTATTGATGATGCTGAAAAAATTGAACGAAGTAAACAGCTTATTGAATTCCACATTCGTGTAAATCTTACTGGGTTGAACAAATTATTAAAAGATTTCCAATGGCATAGACAAATTGTAGGTAATGCTTCTTCTCATGCTCAGTTATTACAAAATTACATACCAGAGTTTCAAAGTGCTATTGATGATGTTGAACAATTAAAATTATTATTATGAAGATGAAAAAAGAATGATATTTTGTGCCCAAACTGTGTCATAGTAGGGTGTTTTTCAAAATACGAAAATACGAAAATACGGGTCAGGCGTTAAATGTTAATTATGGATGATCTGAAGAAACTAAGACCAGCTGAATTAAAATACAAAAATGGGGATGGATCCCGTATCAAGTACGGGATGACAAAGGTGACGAAGCTACTTTTAATATGATTATTGAATGGGTGAGATGAAATTATGAAGAGAGACTTGGCTTTCAACTGCAAGCAGTACCAGACAATGTGCGTCCGTTAGAAAGCCTAAGTAATGGAATGATAGAATAAAAAAAGTTAAATTGCAATAATAAATTTTTCATTTACTTTACAAATAGTATCGCTTGTGATACATTTAGTGAAATAAAAAAGTATCATATTTGATACTAAAAGAAGCTACCATGTTTAAATCATTGATTCTTTCTGAACTCAAAAAACAAAAAGAGGCTCTATCTATCCCTTATGAGGCTATTGCTTCACGCTCAGGATTGGGGATTGCTACGGTGAAACGGGCATTTTCAGGGCATGATATTTCTCTCGATTCCCTCGACAAAATAGCTGTAGCTTTGGGATGTGAAATAGCAATTAAACCAAAACAATCGGCAAAAGCACTTTATCAGGAGCAAATCGAGAAAAAAGCGCATGAGATTGTGAACCGAGTGATACAAACCTCTGCACTTGAAAATCAATCACCGAGTGATGAAGCACAAAAAAAGATGCTTATTCAAGCCAAAGCGATGATTGCAAAAATGCCAAAATCGCAGATATGGGCATGATAAATTGAAGCTATACTGTAAATGATTGTTGAATAGGAGAATGAAATTATGAAGAGACTTGGCTTTCAGCTGCAAGCAGTACCAGACAATGTGCGTCCGTTAGAAAACCTAAGTAGGAGAATGTTCCAATGAAAATAATTAAATCCTAATAAAGGGAATAGATTGACGTTACACGACAAAGTTTTGCATGAGCTGTGTTTAGCGTTAAATATTGATAAAACACATCCTGAATATTTAAAATTTGCAAAAGCCGGTGATCTCATCAATCAAGCCTATTTCAAAATTGCTATCAAAGAATTTGCCCATATAAAAGCGACCAATCCCGCAAAGTCTATAGCATCAGATTTTGATTTTTTGATGGGACTATACAATAAGCATATTAAAGAGCATCAAGTGATGTTTTTGCTTTTCAACATTTTTGAGACGGCGATCCGTTCAAAAGCGGCAGTTGTCTTATCTCAAAAATACAGTTCTCCTGATCAAGATGATTGGCTCCATAACCTGATCTGGCTACAATAATTGGTACAAAGAAAGTAGAGGAATCTATCAAGAAGTACAAGGATCAAAAATGGCAAGAGGTGGAAAAGGTAAAAGCTACACGACAGAGTTTAAATATTCAGCAATCGAGTTAGCATTACGAGGTGAACAGCTGGTAACCGAAATAGCAAGTAATTTAGGGATGAGTGCAAAAATACTGCACAATTGGCTACGTGAGGAGCGTATAAAATCAGGAGATAGTTCTGAGAGGAAGTTATCAAGGCAAGAGAGTTTTGAAGATGAGCTCAAGTGACTTCGGAAAGAGAATGCAAGATTGAAGATGGAGCGCGTATCTTAAAAAAGGCAACGGCGTAGTGCGTAGCCTCCTTTAGGGCTTCGCGAAAGAAACCCTGTAAAGTACGCATGGATTAAAGATCATCGACGAGAATGGAACATAGGTTCAATGTGTCGATTAATAGGGGTGTCTCGTAACGGATATTATCGTTGGTTACGTCAGGGGGAGCGAAAAAACGATTCCATGCTCGATTTTTGGGTTGAGCAGATATTTAAAGATGCGATGCAGCCTCGCTTTGGAATCAGGTTACTCTCACGATTTTTCATCCATTAATTCCACACGAGGATGACATCTATAGCAATTTATACATATGTATACTATTTTTATGATATAAATACATATATATTAGTATAAGTAGAATAAATGGACAAAATTAAAAACCCTTTTTCCCCTGGTGCTGGTTCTCCACCTCCAGAACTTGCGGGTCGAGATATTGTGATAGAACAAGCTCGCGTTTTATTAGGCCGAGTGAGAGCAAACCGATCTGAAAAAAGTTTGTTGTTAACTGGATTGCGTGGTGTTGGTAAAACAGTTTTGCTTAATGCAATAGAACAGATTGCTAGAGATCAAGATTATCGTACTATTTTGGTTGAAGCACATGAAGGAAAGCCTTTAGCTGTTTTGCTTGCTCCGCATTTGCGAAGACTATTGTTTGATCTCGATCGAATTGCTGGAGCTGGAGATAAAGCAAGAAGAGGGATCGCTGTCTTGAAAAGTTTTGTTGGTGCCATCAAACTCAAAGTAGGTGATTTGGATATAGGAATTGATATTGAGCCAGAATCAGGAAGTGCTGATAGTGGTGATTTAGAAGTTGATTTACCTAGTTTATTTATGGCTGTTGGCGAAGCAGCTGAAGAGCGTGGCACGGCTATAGCGATATTTATTGATGAGATACAGTATTTTAATACGATTGAACTAAGTGCGCTAATAATGGCAATGCATAAGATGCAACAACGCCAATTGCCTGTGGTGCTTATAGGCGCTGGATTGTCTATTTTGCCTGGATTGGCTGGAGAATCAAAATCGTATGCAGAACGATTATTTAATTTTCCAGATATCGGTCCACTATCTGAGGAAGATTCATTTAAAGCATTGCAAGAACCAGTTCAAGATGCCGGAGAATTTTTTAGTCATGATGCACTAGAGGAAATATTTCGTTTAACCAAAGGGTATCCATACTTTCTTCAAGAATGGGGTTATCAGGCTTGGAATCAAGCAGTCACATCGCCAATTAGTTTGCAAGTGATTCAAGAAACTAGCGACTTGGTTGCGAAACGACTAGACGATAATTTTTTTAGAGTGAGATTTGATAGGTTAACTCCAAGAGAAAAAACATTTTTACGTGCGATGGCAGAGCTTGGTGAAGGACCATATAGAACAGGGGACATTGCTGATATCCTTGGAACTAAAATAAATATACTTGGACCGGTTCGCGCAAATTTGATAAAAAAAGGGATGGTATATAGCCCATCACATGGGGATATGGCTTTTACTGTTCCACTTTTTAATGAGTTTATGCGTAGGGCTATTCCTAATTTTGAAAGTAGTCTTTAACTCTTTATTAACGACCCTCGATTCAATCCCCATTTAGGGGATACAACTCAATAAATAGATTCTGGAAAGTTTATAAAGATTTAAGGAGTTTAGGTGCCTTTTTCATTTACATTTACAATATATTGAAAATATAGCTATTTTATTGACCATAAATCTACTAATTACTGCTATACTTTCAATATATTAACACTGGAGCCTCTATGGATGATATCCGTTCACTCATCGGAAATGCTATTGCATCCAGACGTACTGAAATCAATATGGAGCAAGAGCAGGTTTGTGATTATGCACAGATTAGCAAAACGACCTTGTCTACGCTCGAAAATGCCAAAGGCAATATCTCACTCCTTAATTTGGAAAAAATATTGGATGTACTTGGATTAGAGATTGTAGTGCGTGTTAAAGAAAAGGCATAGGGAAATATAGATGCAAAAAGGTGAAGTGTTTCGCAATGAAAGATTTGTCGGGATCGTATCAAAAGAGAATGGAAAATATCACTTCATTTACGATCAGGGCTACTTAAACGATCCATTGGCGCTCCCGATTTCGGTAGGATTGCCTTTGCGAATAGAGAGCTACACTTCACCCGTTCTTTTCCCCTTTTTCGCGAACATGTTAGCTGAGGGAAGTGCTAAAACTATCCAATGCAGAGCACTCCGTATTGATGAGAATGATCTTTTTACACGGTTGCTGAAAACGACGATGAGTAATACAATCGGATCGATCACTATCAAAGAAGTCAGCGATAATGAGGATAAATCATGAAATGTTTTGGATGCTTTAAACCGATTGCTTCAGTTGAATATTGTCCAAAATGCAAAAAAGAGCTGTTCAATGGGCGTCATATCAATCATCTGAAATTCGATATAAAAGAATTTTACGAGTATCGCCAATCCCAAGCGACACGTATCTCTATCTCCGGTGTTCAGGACAAAATTTCTCTACGGCTTGAGGGAAACGATCTCGTCCCGACAACAGATAAGGGGGAGTTTATTTTAAAACCTGTCCCCGCAACGCAGTCAAAACACTCCGAAGATATTGTTGCGAATGAACATTTGAGTATGCAGCTTTCAAAGCAAGTTTTTAAAATTCCGACGGCTGCTAATGCGATTATCCATTTTAGTAACGGCGAAATGGCATATCTCGTGAAACGATTTGATTATGCAAAAGATGGAACCAAGCTCGATCAGGAAGATTTCGCATCGATCATCGGGATGAGTGAAGAGACGAGCGGAGCGAACTATAAATACGATTTGAGCTATGAAGCGATTGCCCTGAGAGCAAAAGAGGTCATGGCGGCAAGTTCTAGCGCTATAGAAGACTTTTATCGTCGTGTCATTTTTAATTATCTCATCGGAAATGGCGATGCGCATCTGAAAAATTTTTCGCTTTATCGACCCCAGGGGCGACGAGATCTCGATTTTACTCCTAACTATGATCTCCTCTATACCAAATACCATATCAATGAAGAGTTCGGCGAAATGGGATTGGAATTATTTGCTCAGCATGAAACAAAGTCTTATGGGGCGTTAGGCTTTTACTCATTGGAAGATTGTGAGGTATTCGGTAGCATGATCGGTATCCCTCCAAAACGTCTCGTCAAAATTTACCAAGATATTTTTTCGAATGTGAAAACGGCAGAGCACATGATTATGGAATCATTTATGAGTGATAGTGGTAAAAGAGCGTATCTCACTAACTTTCGGGATAGAATTGAAAAAAGGTTGTGTTGTAGCGTTCCACAGCAAGGTTTTGAGTTTGATTCCGTAATTAAGCCATTGGCTCAAGAGTATTTAGAGCAAGTGAAAACTAAAGCAGGTTAAAATAAGTACATAAAGCCTCTGTTTAATCTACCTCTGTATAATGCGCCAACTTGCATTGAAGGATGAAGATAGATGAAAAAAATAGCGTATTGGTTGGTAGGGATCGCAATCGCGATTCAGTTTATCCGACCTGATTTTCAAAACCCGAAAGTCGATGAAGCGGTTGCTCTCAATACCGACCCCAAAGTTATGAGTCTCCTCAAAACCTCATGTTATGACTGTCACTCCAGTGAAACAAAATACCCTTGGTATCATAATATTGCCCCTATGTCATGGGTGATGTCTAATAATATAAATGGCGGTAGAGCGTCGCTAGATTTTTCAAATTGGACAAATATAGATCCAAAAGTAAAATTTGAGCGATTAACGCGTGCAAAACAGCTTGTAAACAATGAGATGATGCCAAAAAGTGAATATTTAATGATGCATAAGAATGCGGTTTTAAATACGGAAGAGAAAAAAATTCTTGAAGCATTTTTTGATGCGCAAATAAAAAGTATCTAAAACCTATACTCTATCTAATATATATTAACACCAACGTATAAAACAGATTTCAATAAACCAAATGATTGTGGCGTGTCGTGCGAAGATGACGAATTATGAAATTTTATTGTGCCAAGAAATCAGTTTGGTGGTTAAAATCCCGCTGATTGATGTTATGGAAAAATTGGCAGCTTTCAAACAAACGGCTGAACTTGTCCTCCTCCTAAACCCCTTTTTTTCCATACGCGCTATAACTCTCAAATAAAATAAGCATAGTTTTTACTGTAATAAACTTGACATTATCTATTTTTTACGGGTAAAATACTGTAATTAATAGTTTTATACAAACTGACCTTACGCAGTAAAAACTATCAAGGCACACAATATGCTTTTATAGAGCATGAAAACAGACTACCTTGAACTTTATACGGACTATTTGATCAGTAACAGTGGTTTCGCTACGGCGACAGGACTA
>Ga0209467_1000858_pt1 | contig 32938 bp, 35 predicted proteins | sample Higcelwee11metaG_FD_187175 | JGI IMG/M metagenome (GOLD analysis project Ga0209467, IMG submission 187175) | Freshwater pond sediment microbial communities from the University of Edinburgh, under environmental carbon perturbations - High... | ecosystem: Environmental > Aquatic > Freshwater >... | reverse complement strand
TCTCTGCAAATAATCCAAGGTTAGTTGTTTCATCATATACAATAGATAAATTGCTGATAGTGTTTCCGTTGCCGTTAAATTCTCCTGTGAAAGTTCCTGTAATTAATGCTGAATCTAAATCTCCAAGTGATGAAAGGTCAAGATCATTCATCAAGATATATTTGCCACTCAAATTACTACTTATATTTTGAAGTTGTGCTGCACTTGTAATCAAAGTATAGCCTTGAGCTGTAGCTTCAGCTACGGATAATTGCGTTACAGGGTTCACTAAATTTGATTCAACAACATTTTCTACACTGCCTGTTCTTGTAAAAGATTGAGTAGCAATTCCTGTATCAGGATCTTCGATAATAGCCCCGGGAGTCCAAGCACTGTATTGAGGTGTAGTATTTGCAGCACCTGCTACAACACCTGAAGTTGCAGTGTTGGAATGAGTCCCTGAAGTTGCAGGCGTAGGAGCTGTAATTACTGTAGCTCCGATAATATCAACACTGCCTTGTCTTGTGAAAGTCTGACTGGTAGTTCCGTTGGCAGGATCTTCAACTACAGCACCACCAATCCAATCAGTGTATTGAGGTGTAGTGTCTATAGGTCCTGTTGTAGAACCTGAAACGGAATATCCAGTTTGAACACCTGAATCCCCTGCATCAGGCGGATCGTTGATAACAGGACTGGCAGATGTTTGTACACTGCCGTTTCTGACAAAATCTTGACTGGCTACTCCTGTAGTTTGGTTTTGTGAAACACTTCCGCCGACCCATGCAGTATATTGAGGTGTAGTATCGGCAGTTCCTAATACAACGCCTGAAGTCGCAATTCCTGATGATGCACCTGATTCAGCTCCTGTAGGAGCAATAATATTGTAGGGGAGAGGATTTAGAGTTTTGCTTGTGATTCTGTAAGAATTATCTCCCGGGCCTTCAATCCAATAACCGACTTCATGATCGCCTATAGTATTTTGGTCGAAAGGCACAATATTTCCGGTAGTCGTTCTTGTAGAACCGTCATCATAAATATCCAAAAGAGAGCCATTTATAAATAAATGCAGTCCGTTGTCATACAAATTTTCTTGAGTTAGAAGTTCGTAAGTATTGTTATCACTTAATATATCGTGAGTAATAGGACCTTTTATGTTTGAAGCAGCAGAATAAGAATTTGCATTATTTAAGAATAAGCGTCTGTCAGCAATTTGATTGTTATATTGTTGGGCAACTTTATCCATTTCGCTTGAAAGTCTCAACCTTCTTTGGCAAATTTGCTGCATTCTATGCTCCAAGTCAACTTGCCTTGCAGTAAGAGATAAAAATCTTGCTTGATTAGACGATAAGCCCATTTCGGTCTTTTACACCTTTTTATTAACCAACACACATACTCGTCTCATCGGCAGATTTCTATTGATTCTTTAGGATTAACAGGCGAATGTAAAGACATTGTTACAAAGTTTAAAAAAATATTTTAGGTGTTTTAAGCTCACCAATAAGAAAAATTTTAAATCTGTAAAATTTAGAAAATATAAACAAAAAAATACTTTATTTAATGTTTCAAACATTGGTTTTTTAGGTTATAATTCATAAGTTGATATTTTTAGGAGGTCCTATATGCGATTGAACGTGAATGGTAAGAATGTAACAGTTACAAAAGCCATTAAAGAATATGTAGAAGAAAAAATCGGCAGAATCGTGAATCATTATGATCAAATCATAGACATAGAAGTAACTTTGGAAGTTATCAAAAATCCGAGTGTTTCTGAGAATCATATTGCTGAAGTTTCATGCAAAATTCCCGGAGAGAGACTTCATGTTACTGAAAAAGCTGAATCTATGTATGCAAGTATAGATTTGGTCGCAGACAAATTAAACAGACAAGTAATCAAACATAAAGAAAAATTACTTAAAGGCAAAAATAAAGGTACTTCTATCAGAACATCAGCAGTAGAAGCTGATGTAGAAGATGATATTGATGAACCTGAAGAAACTACAGTAGAATAAATCCAAAAACCACCGAATTCGGTGGTTTTTTAAGAATTTTTTCTTAACATTTGTGCAATTTAAATAAAATCGTATATAATCTTTGATATAATAAACTTATATAGGGGAAGATATAGTGTTACCTTTAATAACTGAAGAAATGGGTATAGAAGTCTTTAATGAAGTATTTGTTGACGTAAATTCTTGGCGAAAACAAATGATACATTATATTAAAGATGAAAACCCCGAAATTAATACGGCAATCATTGAAGCAGCGAACAAAACCTCGTTAGACCCCAAGGCGGTTGCATTGGGTGCGTATATGACGTATAAATTATTAGAATTGGCTGCAAAAGAAGAAAATCTTTTGAGCGATAGCGAAGATTAGATGAGGAATTATCAATGGAATTGAATAAAATACAGAAAAATGACCCTGAAGTAGTGGGTCTTATAGAAAAAGAATTAAACCGTCAGCAAAATACAATCGAACTTATAGCGAGCGAAAATTTCACCTCTGAAGCTGTAATGGCAGCATGCGGAACAGTTTTGACCAACAAATACGCAGAAGGCAAGCCTTACAAGCGTTTTTATAATGGGTGTGAATTTGTTGATGAAATTGAAACTCTTGCAGTTGAGCGTGCCAAAAAATTATTCGGTATGACTCATTGTAACGTTCAGCCACATAGCGGTGCTCAAGCAAATATGGCCGTATTTTTGTACGCATTGAAGCACGGCGATACTATTTTGGGAATGGATTTGTCAAATGGCGGACATTTGACGCATGGTTCACCTGTGAACTTTTCGGGGCTGTACTTTAATGTTGTAAGCTACGGCGTTGATGAAAATGGTTACATAAACTATGATGAAATTGAAAAATTGGCTCTTGAGCATAAACCGAAAATGATAATCGCAGGAGCAAGCAATTATCCTAGGATTATTGATTTTAAGCGTTTCAGAGAAATTGCAGACAAAATCGGTGCTTTTTTGATGGCAGATATCGCCCATATAGCAGGGCTCGTAGCTACAGGACAGCATCCATCCCCAGCGGGTTATGCCCACTTTGTAACTACAACAACTCATAAAACTTTAAGAGGACCAAGGGGTGGTATAATTCTTTGTGATGAAGAACACGCTCTAGGTATCGACAAAGCTGTATTCCCAGGGATTCAAGGCGGACCTCTGGAACATATTATTGCAGGTAAGGCTGTGGCTTTTAAAGAAGCATTAGAGCCGTCTTTTACGGATTATGCGAAACAAATTATTAAAAATGCAAAAAAACTCGCTGAAGTTTTGGTGCATAATGATATTGATATAGTATCAGGCGGAACAGACAATCATCTTATGACAATTGATTTAAGAAAATATGATTTAACAGGAAAAGACATAGCAAATGTGCTTGAAAGAGTTCATATTACAGCAAACAAAAACACAGTTCCAAATGACCCGAAAAGCCCTTTTGTTACAAGTGGAGTGAGAATCGGAACGCCTGCTGTAACAACAAGAGGATTGAAAGAATCTGATATGGAAGTTTTGGGCAAAATAATTGCAGATGCAATAAAAAATCACGATAATGAATCAGTTTTGGATGAATTAGCAAAAAAATCCTTGGAACTTTGTGCTAAATATCCGCTATATCCAAATTTATAGGAGACAGGACAATTTTAGAAGTATCGCAAACACATATATTAGGTTTTGTAATATCATTTATTTTGACATTATTTTTTGTACCATTGGTCAGAGCTTATTGTCTTGAAAGAGGTTTTGTCGATAACCCGGGGGAGCGAAAAATCCACAAAGAGCCAATACCAAGGCTTGGCGGTGTAGCGATTTGGCTTGGAACTATTCTTACTTTTTGGATAATTGTCGCACTTATCGGAAGATATCCTTCAGGCAATTGCCTTTCAGGTATTTTGATAGGCGGAAGTATTATGTTCCTTTTGGGGCTTGTTGATGATATTTATAATTTGCCTGCCAAATTCAAATTTTTCGTCCAAATAGGTGCGGCTTTAATAGCTGTTCTTTTGGGTGTAAAAATTGAGGAAATATGGAATCCTTTTGGTGCACCGATTGCTTTGGGGGCTTTTTCGATACCGATTACAACTATTTGGATAGTTGCTTTGTCAAATGCTATGAATTTTATTGATGGTGTAGATGGTCTTGCAGGGGCTGTTTCGACAATCAGTGCTGTATCTTTTGCGGTTATTGTACTTGCTACACAGCCAAATCCTATAAGTGCAATGGTTGCAGTTGTTTTGGCAGGTGCGATGATGGGATTTTTGGCATTTAACTTTAAGCCTGCAAAGATTTTCATGGGTGATTCAGGGGCATTATTTGCAGGATTTATGCTTGCTTCATTGGCAGTTATCGGAGTTATGAAAACTACAGCATTCACTATATTTTTGCCGGTGTTTATTTTTGCCGTACCTATTTTGGACATTAATTATTCTGTATTCAGAAGACTTTTGAAGGGTAAAAGTCCTTTCAATCCTGATGCTGAACACATTCATCACAAATTAATCAGTTTTGGGATTTCACAAAACAATACTGTATTTATCCTTATTATGCTTGCAGTTGCAGCCGGAGCTGTTGCATCGTTTTTTGTCGGTTCGCAAATTGATTATTTTGTTACAATATTTGCATTGTTGGTTTTTATGGCAGTAGTTTCGGCATTGTCAAAACTTATACTTAAAAAAGAGTAATTAGGGAGAAAAAAATGAAAATCCTCATTATACACGGTCCGAATTTGAACCTTCTAGGAACAAGAGAACCTGACAAATACGGCGATAAAACCCTTGAAGATATCAACCACGAATTAGAGGCATTTGCTTACGAATTATGTGTTGAAGTTGAATTTTTCCAATCAAATATCGAAGGTGAATTGGTTGATAAAGTACAAAATGCAGTTGGCAATTTTGATGGCATAGTCATTAATCCTGCTGCCTATACTCATACGAGCGTGGCTCTCAGAGATGCTTTTTTGGCAGTTGGGCTTCCTGCCGTTGAGGTTCATCTTTCAAATATTCATGCCAGAGAAGAATTCAGACAAAAGTCCTATATCGCACCTGTTATAGTTGGTCAAATTTCAGGTTTTAAAGAAGATAGCTACAAGTTGGGCTTATCTGCTATTGTTAACTATTTGCAAAAATAAATTACATGGTATATTTTTTTATAATATAATTACTTTTAAATATTAGTTTTAGCCAAAATAGGGAATTTTTATGATTTCAAGTAACGATTTAAGAAATGGGATGACTGTCGAAGTTGATAACGGCATTTGGTTCGTAAATGAATTTTTGCATGTAAAACCCGGCAAAGGTGCTGCATTTGTAAGAACAAAACTTAAAAACGCTGAAACGGGCCAAGTTGTAGAAAAAACATTCAGAGCCGGTGAAAAGCTTAAAAAAGCCAATCTTTACAAGTCAGAAATGCAATATTTGTATTCTGAAGGTGATGACGGTTATATATTTATGGACAACGAAACATATGACCAAATTACATTGACTAAAGCCCAAATAGGCGATGGCATCAAATATTTAAAAGAAAATATAGTAATTAATATCTTGAAGCATGGCGAAAAAATCATCGGTATTGATTTGCCGAATAATGTTGAATTACAAGTCGTTGATACACCACCACCTGAAAAAGGAAACACTGCCCAAGGCGGTACGAAACCTGCTACTTTGGAATCAGGTGCTGTTGTTAACGTACCTTTCTTCATCAATGTGGGCGACGTGCTTCGGGTGGATACAAGAACTAACGAATATTTAGATAGAGTATAAAGGAACAATTTATGAATTTTGATGTGGATTATATTGAAAAATTAGCAAAAGTTATTGCTGAACAAGGTTTGACAGAGATTTATTTGGAAGATGGTGAACAAGCTCTTGTTCTTAAAAAAGAAAAAGAACTCGTAACGACTTCTTTTGCAGCACCTGTGGCAGTTAGTGCCCCTGCATCTGCATCATCCGCACCTGCAGTAGCGGCGAGTATTCCTGCAGAAGTTGCACCTGTCAAAAAAGGTAAGCCCGTAACATCACCTATGGTAGGAACTTTTTATGAAGCTTCATCCCCGGGTGCCCCTGCTTTTGTTTCTGTCGGACAAAGCGTTTCAAACGGTCAAGTTGTTTGTATAATTGAAGCTATGAAATTGATGAATGAAATCGAAGCTGAAGTTTCAGGCAAAATCACAGAAATATGTGTAAAAAATGGCGAACCTGTCGAATTCGGACAAGTTCTTATGTACGTTGAATAAGCTTTCTAAAGAGGAAAAAAATTATGTTTAATAAAGTATTAATTGCCAATCGCGGTGAGATTGCAGTTAGGATAATACGTGCTTGTAAGGAACTTGGTGTCAAAACGGTTGCTGTTTATTCAACTGCGGATGAAGATTCTTTGCATGTAAGCTTGGCTGACGAAGCTTATTGCATCGGTCCCGCCCCTTCAAAAGACAGTTATTTGAACATTCCGAATATTATTTCTACTGCTTTGTTGGTTGGTGCGGATGCTATTCACCCAGGTTATGGTTTTATGGCAGAAAATGCGGATTTCGCAGAAATTTGTCGCGATCATAATATAAAATTCATCGGTCCGACACCCGAGCATATTAGAAAAATGGGCGATAAAGCTACTGCAAGAACAACAATGATTAACAATAAAGTTCCGGTAACACCCGGTACTGATTTGGTAGATGATATCGAACAAGCTAAACCTTGGTGCGAAAAAGTCGGTTATCCTGTAATTATCAAAGCTACAGCTGGTGGCGGCGGAAAAGGTATGAGAGTTGCCAATAATGTGGATGAACTTGTAGAAAGTTTCAATTTGGCTCAAACAGAGGCAGGCTTGGCTTTCGGAAACAGTGCAGTTTATATTGAAAAATATCTTGTAAATCCTAGACACATAGAAGTCCAAGTTATGGCTGACCAACATGGAAATGTTGTGCATTTTGGCGAGCGTGATTGCAGTATTCAACGAAGACACCAAAAACTTCTTGAAGAAGCTCCTTCTCCTGCTATAACAGAAGAAATAAGAAAAAAAATGGGTGAGGCAGCCATTGCTGCTGCAAAATCTATTAACTACGAAGGTGCAGGTACGATAGAATTCTTACTTGATGACAAGAAAAATTTCTATTTTATGGAAATGAATACTCGTATCCAAGTAGAACATTGCGTTACAGAGATGGTTACAGGCGTTGATTTGGTTAAAGAACAAATCAAAGTTGCCGCAGGTGAAAAACTGTCTGTGAAGCAAGCTGATGTAGTCATAAGAGGGCATGCTATTGAGTGCCGTATCAATGCAGAGGATTCAGAGCGTGATTTTATGCCTTGTCCGGGGCAAATTAAAGGTTATATTGTCCCAGGCGGTTTCGGTGTGCGAGTGGATTCACATGCTTATTGTCATTATAAAATCCCGCCTTACTATGATTCAATGATTGCAAAGCTTATTTGTTGGGGTACTGACAGAAATGATGCTATCAAACGTATGATTAGGGCTTTGGATGATTATGCGATTATAGGTATCAAAACCACAATTCCTTTCCATCAAAAAATTCTGACAAATGAATATTTTGTAAAAGGTGATTTCAATACAGGTTTCATACCACAACATATGAGTAAAAAATAAGTAACAAAAAATTTATAAATATACCCTCTAATGATTAAAATCAGCTCATTGAGGGTATATTTTATTAGCGGATAAATTGTAAAAGGATTATTCTATGACATCAATAGGTCCAATAGGAGCTTTAAATAATTCATACTTACCACCCAAGAAAAAAGTTGGGAATGGTCAAGAAAACATAGAATTTGAGGCTTATAAACAAAAAAATAATGACCATATTATGAATCATGAAAAAGCTCATCAGTCTGCTGCAGGCTCTTTGGGCGGTGGTATTGTTATAGAAAAAAATTCTGACGGGGTAGCTTTTGCCGGGCATGTTTCCATACAAATTCCCGAGGTAAACGCTTCTAATGCCCCCTTAGCAAAAAAACAAAATGAACAAGTCAAATCAGCTGCTTTAGCCCCATCTGACCCTTCAGGGCAAGATTATTTGGTGGCAGCACAAGCACAGGCTAATATCAATAAAGCCCTTATGTTGATTCAGCAAAAACAATGTTAAACTTGATATAAAATTTTTATTTAGTATTCTAGCTGTATGAATATTACGGGTGGAAAATTTAATGGTCGCAAAATTACGACCGTAAAATCGAATGATGTGAGACCGACTTCATCAAAAATTCGTTCAAGCATTTTTAATATGTTAAACTCATTGGGAATAAATTTTGAAGAATCAATTTTTTTGGATTTATTTGCAGGTAGCGGAATAATGGGGCTAGAAGCATTGTCTAGAGGGGCTTCGAAATCTTTTTTTGTTGAAAAAAATAACAATATTTACAAGCTTATTAATCAAAATTTGACAAATTTCGATGCAAATTTTGAAACTTTTAATATGGACGCATTGAATTTTCTTGACAAAACCAACGAAAAATTTGATATCATCTTTGCCGACCCGCCTTATAGGTCCGAGCTTTATGATTTAGTTGTTGAAAAGGTGAAAAATAATAATTTGTTGAATCCAAAAGGAATTTTGATTTTAGAAACACCTTTGACATATAATATCCCCTTAAATATAACCCCTTTAAAAGAAAAAAAATACGGTGAAACAAAAATTTATTTTTTAGAGATTTAATTGCTATATTTCTCGATACTGCCTAAAATCAGCCATCGAGACAGATTTAAAATTCCCCGCATTTATTTTTACAGAATTTTTTGTAAATAAATGTAACAAAAATCATGATATTGAGCAATTATAGCCTCAATATATACTTTATATATATGTGAGGCGAAACAATAAAAGATTTCAAAACAACAAAATAAACCCTTCCCTTACCCCCCAACTGAAATTTTAAATCCCAAAAAGATTTGCGCTCCTTCCCAAGGAGCTTTTTTATTGCATTTTTAAATATATTTATACAAAACTAATCCATCCTTGTTCAAATACAAAGATGAATTAGTTTTTCGAAATCGAATCTGTTTAATTATTGCTTGGCAAAAGAGTTTGAACTTTTTGTAAAAGCTCATCACCTTTTTTTTGAATTTCATCGACGATATGTTCTGTCTTGGCTTGAATATCTTTGGCGGAAGATTCAGCCTTTGAACGAACTTCAGAAGTTTTTTTAGTAATTTTTTTTCTTGTTTCATCACCTGAAGATGGAGCAAGTAAAACCCCTGCAAGTGCACCTAGGGCACCCCCTATGATAAAACCTGCGAATAATCTATCAATTGACATGTCATAACCTCCTTATTTTTTTAAAAATGTATTAATGCCCTGGGCAAGGATTTTCAAAAACCCTAATTTAAGCTTTGCCACATTTGACCTCAAGGGTTCTAGTATGGCATTTACATTGTTTTTCAAATGCTCAACTTTTTCATCAGCCGTTGAGGTAATAGTATTGACATTTTTTAATACCGTCTGCAATTCTGAAATAGTAGGCTCAATCTCTTTTCCAAACATTTCTACTACGTTTTGGGATGTTTTTGCCAATAATGAAAGTTCAATCAGTAATTTGACCAAAAATACACTAATCACAACCAAAATGATTGTCGATGTATAGGTGAAAAAGATTAATGATTGTTCTAAAAGTGGTGATAAATTTTGCAAAATAATGCTCCTTATAGCTCAAAGCCTGATTCTGCATCTTCTTTTTTCTTTGCGGATGCAATTTTGTTGGCTTTTATACAGTCGTTTACTTTTTTAATTTGCCCTTCAACAGACAATTTTAGTTTTTCCAAAGATTCGAGACCTGCTTTTTTGGCAAAATCTACATCTTCAGGAAGTGAGTCTTTATAGTTATCTATTGCATTTTTTAGTTTTTTTCTTGCTTCTTCGCCTGTCGATGGTGCCAGTAGTACGCCTACAGCCACTCCGGCCGCTACACCTAATAAGATTCCCAGTCCGAAAGATATTCCTTCATTTTCTTTTGACATATTTAGCCTCCGTAAAATTATATATTGTCAATTATAGCAGATTTTCACAGGATTTAGGCATTTTTCTTTCTAAAAAAGGAGAATGCTACTAAAAACCAAAAAATTGCTGTGTTGTACGTCGATATTTTCTTTAGAAAATTGTTTTTCGGTAAAATAAATTTTTGGACAAAGCCCTGTATAACGAAATTTTTGATAAAGTTTTTAGTTATAAAAAAAACATCAGTGAATTTTACTATTAATTCGCGAAATTTTCTGATTTTTTTTAATTTTGATTCAGCATTTTCTTTTATTTTGGTACTTAAATTTTTAATTTCCAAAGTAGCATCATTCAATTTCATCGCGAAGAATATTGCCAAAATAGTTTCTATAATTACGGATATATGTATGATATAAAATGCCTTCATTGTTCTTTTTCGTCCTATTTTTCAATTTTATTATATAATTTATTAGAATTTTATTACAGTTTTTGGATTTTAAATACATCGGATAGCTTAATCCATAGTTGTATTCAAATTTGTTTTTAAACTATAATTGTCATTATAAAAAAGAATTTTGAGGAAAAATAAGTGTCAAAATATTTATTGGAAATCGGCGTTGAAGAATTACCGTATAAATTTATTAATAATGCTTGCGAGCAGCTAAAAGAAGGATTTGCAAAATTATTTACAGCACAAGAGCTTACATATGCCTCGATAGAGACTTTTGCAACCCCAAGAAGACTTGTGGTAATTGTTGATGGCTTGATTGACAAACAGCCCGATATTACCAAATCAATCAAAGGACCTCCTGCAAAAGTTGCTTATAATGAAGATGGTACTTTGTCGCAAGCCGGTTTGGGCTTTTTGAAAAAACAAGGTTTGAGCGAAAAAGATGTAGAAAAAAAATCAGAAAACGGCGTTGATTATCTATATGCAAAATTTGAACAAAAAGGTCAAAACACAAAAGATGTTTTGCAGAAAGAAATCCCCTCTTTAATCCTAAAATTGCAAGGACCTCACTTTATGAGATGGGCAGACTTGGATATCAAATTTTCTCGCCCCATAAGATGGATGGTTTCTATTATGGATAATGATGAAATCTCGATTTCGATTGAAAAAATTCATTCTTCAAGAAAATCCCGAGGTCACAGATTTTCTGATAACAAAGAGGTAGTTGTTTCAAGTATTGAAGAATATTTTGATATAATGAAAAAAGCCAATGTTATAGTGAAACAAGTCGAAAGAAAAGCTCTCGTATTAGAGCTTTTGGAGAAAAAAGCTTCTGAAGTTGGTGGAATTATTAAGCCTGATGCAGAACTTTTGGATGAGATTGCAAATATTCTTGAGTGGCCCGTACCGGTTTTGTGCAGTTTTTCTGAGGATTACCTAAAAATCCCTGATGATGTTACCGTTACTGTAATGAAGTCACATCAGCGTTATTTTCCTGTTTATTCAAAATCTGGTAAATTGACTAATTATTTCATAACAATGGCAAATTTTGTCGGAAATGAGTTTGAAAATATTCGCATTGGAAATGAACGTGTAATCAAGGCAAGACTTGAGGATGGAAAGTTTTTTTATGATGAAGATTTGAAGAAAAACCTAATCGAGAGGGTAGATGATTTAAAAGGAATTACGTTCCAAAAAAATCTCGGTACTATGTATGACAAGTGTAAAAGGCTTGAAGACCTATCAGGATATTTGGCGGATGAACTCGGTAAATCTGCTGATAAAGCCAGTATTCAGCGTACAGCTTTATTATGTAAAGCAGATTTGCTCACAAATCTTGTGTACGAATTTACTGAACTTGAAGGCTTTATCGGTGCGGATTATGCAATCCAAACGGGAGAAACTCAAGCAGTAGCAGAAGGTATTAAAGAACATTATTTTCCTCTCGGGGCTGATAGTGAAGTGGCAAAAGGTATCGAAGGACAAGTTGTAGGTGTTATTGATAAAATAGACACTATCGTAACGACCTTCGCCGTAGGTAAAAAACCAACAGGTTCTGCCGACCCGTTAGGCATTAGAAGGGCTACTCTTGGGGTTATTTCGACCATTTTGCAAAATGATTTAAAAATTAATATTTCAAAATTAATAGAAAAGACAATTGAAAAAGCTCCGATTAAAATTGATGACGATAAGGCACTTCTTTGCGACATTGAAGAATTTTTTATCGGGCGTTTAAAAATTATGCTTCAACAAAATTATAAATATGACTTGATTGATGCAATTTGTGCTGTGGGCAATCCTTTGAGCGATATTTGTGATTTGGAAGAAAGATTGAGCCTACTAAAAACATTTTCGCAAAAACCCAATTTTTCAAAATTTAATGACGCAATTAATCGTATAATCAGAATAAACAAAGATTTTAATGATAACTCACAAAAGATTAAAGAAGATTTATTTATTATTAATGCTGAAAAATCTTTGTATAAAGAAGCAAGTGCAATTGATGAAAAAACTCTTTCTTATTATGATTTATTCCTGGAATTATCTGCATTAGAACCTGCTATTAGCAAGTTTTTCGAAGATGTTTTGGTTATGGACAAAGATGAAGCTGTAAAACAAAACAGGCTTATGCTTTTGGCTCTTGTAAAGTCAAAATTTGCTACCATTGCAGATTTTAGCAAAATAGTCTTGTAATTATATATTAGCTTAGTGAATCGTCACAATTTATTGTAAATAACTACAATAATTATACAAATCATATTAAACTGTTAGTATGCTTTTAGGAGCTTCAATTTATTGAGGTTATTTTATTGATTAATGAAACAGAAACTTTGGATACATCTGGAGTTGAGCAAAAACAAGATATAATTGAGCATAATACTATATTTGAGTTCATCTCGGTCAAAAAATTTTTTATCGGAGCGATTTTGGGTCTTTTATTGTTTGTTTCGATATACAAATTTGTTTTGCCGAATTTTATAAATGCAGATATTATTTATAAAATAGCCAAATCATCTGTTCAAGATGGTTATTCTCTTGACATACAAGGTCTTAGTGCTGATTTAACTTGGGATTTGGCATTGGTTTTAGATGCTGCTAAAATTGATATTCTTCAGGGGCAAAAAAATATTTTGCATTCAGATAAAATTACTCTAAAAGTGCCTTTGGTAATGCTTTTATTCAAAAAATTCGATAATATGCAATTTTCTTCTGATTCATTGAATGCTCACCTTGAAAGAGATAATAACGGCGATTTAAACCTAAAAAAAGCGTTCAAATTTAAAGATTCTGCGACAAAGATTTCAAAATTCAGGTTACTAATCAAAGATTATAATATAAATTTTGTCGATAAAAATGCCCCTCCAATTATTTTAGACGGATACAATTTGGATTTTGGGAATTTAAAGTTGTACAGGTTGAAAACCTTTGGTACTATAGTATTTCCTGATAAAACATGTGCCATTTTAAATGTGAATTTTATTTCTAAAAAACCTCTTAACAAAGGTGAATTTATTTTGAAAGGGAATGTAGATAATTTAAATTTAAAAAACATCGAAAAATATTTGGTCGAAATTTATCCTGATTTCACTCATGTTTCAGGGGTTTTGAACGGTGATTTTGATATCGATGCTTACGGTAGAGAAAAAATTACAAACAATCTAAAATTGAGCCTCAATGCAAATAATGTTTTTGTCGGTACAAAAAAATATCCGCATTACCTCGAAATTGCTGATGATGCACAAATCTTTGCGGAGGGTAAATATTATAATTTTAAGTTAAATTTGAAAAAATTTAGAATTATTTCAGGAAATTATAATTTTGAATGTTCCGGTTCAATCAAAAATATTAATAAAAATATCAAAAATTTGAACCTGAAAGTCAGAACAAAAGATTCAAATATTAAAAAACTTTTGGGTATTGTTCCCAAAAATGCAAAGGTAAAATATGATGGCGTAAATAAAGCGGTAAAATACAATATTGACGGCATTATAAACAGTGATTTGCTTATAAAAGGTGATTCAGAGGCTTTTAAATATTATGGATCTGTTAAAATAAAACAATTTGTTACAGATGCAGATTTGTCAAAATCGAAGTCTTATATAGATTTGTTTTATAAAAGGCGAAAATTGACCATTAAATCATCTTTAGTTGACGCGATGGGCGGAAATGTAGAGTCGACGGGTGTTTCTTTCATGGGGAAAAGACCCAAAATTGATTTCAAAATTTCATCTCAAAAATTTTCATTAGGCGAAATGCAAAAAAATCTTATCGCGTTATCAGATATTTTGGACATTGATGTGGGTATTTTGCCCAAAATGAAGCTTGATGGCTTGGCAAGAGTCAATCTTTCAATCAAAGGAAGGGGTAAGAATGCAGATGTAAATGGGTATTTGCACATAAGTAAGGCTAATATCGGACATAATGAATTTTCCAAATTAGCTTTGGTTGAAAATCAAAATTTGGAATTTCAAAAAAGAAAAGTTCTATTTGAAAATTTTGTTTCAACAGTGGATTTGCACAGAGCAGTGTTGAACGGTTTTATTTCTTTGGACGATAATTTGGAGCTTAATCTAGATGCTTCAAATTATTCTTTGCCGTTAGCCATTTCTATTGTCAAAAACAGCCCTATGCTTCTTGAAGTAGCTAATGCTTTGGAATTTGTTGATTCAGGTTTAGGAAATATAAATCTAAAAATTAAATTCACTAAAAATGCTTTTGGTAAGCTTGAGTCTGAAGGTAAATTGCAGTTGCTCAACAATACCATGCTTTTAAAAGATTTTTCTGCATTGGTTACTGATTGCTTGGGTGAAATAATTTTTGACGGAAAAAAAGTTGAAGCAAAAAATATTACAGCTAAAGCTTTAGGTTCACCAATAGTTATTGTGGCAAAAATTGATAATAAAAATCTTGACGCAAAAATTTCGGCACATTTTTTGGAAACAAATTCTGTCGTAAAAACAATTTTGACAAGTAAAGCATTATCGCATATAGCTCCTGTTTTAACTGATATAAATGCTGTATCAGGTCGATTATCTGCTGATTTATACTTTAAAGGAAATTCAAAGGAAGATTTTTTTGATAGGATTGATTGCCAACTGTTCAATAATAAAATTTATTTACATAATGCAATTGCACCGATAAATATAATTAACGGAAGTTTTTCTGCCGATAAAAATGAATTAAAAGTAAATAAAATAATTTTCAATTTTTTGAATGCCAAAGGAAATATTGACGGTATTATCAAAAATTTCGGTAAAAATCCTGATTGTAATTTGAAAGTTTTGATCTCCAATATAGATACTACAGTATTTAATTCGTTAAAAAATAGCAATTTAGAGCCTAATTTGAAGAAATTTTTCAATAATTTCACCGATTTTAGGGGTAATGCTTCCGCTAATATTCTTATTAAAAAAAATATTACAGGCAAAATCACTTTTAATAACCTTGGTATCAAATATTTACCGGCTGCTTTGCCCTTGAATATAAAAGCTGGGGATATGATAATCGAAGATAATAAAGTTATTTTACCAAATTTGCAATTGAATATTGGAAGTTCCAAATTTAAATTAAATGGTGCTTTGAATCGAAATAAAACTTTAAATTTGGATTTGAAGGGTGATTTGTCCCCTGATGATGTGGACAAGTATTTAAATAAAATTCTTTTAACCCCTTTTAATCTCAAAAAAACGATTCCCATAAAACTTAATTTTAAAAAAACTGCATCAAATAATTGGGAATTGCTTGCAGGCGGAATTTTAGAGCAAGGAAATATAATTTCTTATAAAGGTTTTACAATAGGGGATAAAGCCAGTTCCTATTTGATGGGAGGGAAAGTCTGCCAAAATAATTCTTTGCTTAAGTTTGAAAATCTAGGCGTGCATCAATTGCCTAATTCAATGTTTTCTTATTTTAATTTGAATAATTTACTTTTGCACAAAAATTATTTTGAAATTTCAGGCTGGATTAACAAAAATTCTTGTGAAGAAAATTTGAAGATTTATGCAAGAGATTTTATGGATATAAATATTTTCAATCAGCTTATCGGCAAAAATCTTTCAAATCGGTTGTTTCAAAGTGGTAGATTTAAGGGTGATTTGCTTTTGCGGGGAAAAATAGATTCTCCCCAAATTACAGGATATCTTGATATTGAAGAAGCTAAAATTCCTGCATACAAAACCATTATAAAAAATTTAAAAATTATTTTCGAAAAAGATTATATTCATTTTGAGAATGCTTTATTTAAAATTGCAGATTCTGAACTTACAGTCGATGCGATTGCAGAAAATCTTATAGATATTCCGTATGTATTTAAAGAAATGACTATCACTTCAGGATATGTGGATGTTGATGAAATAATAAAAATATTTCAGGATAATTCAGGAGAATTATCCGAAGGAAGACCTTTGTTTGTAGTGAAAAAAGGTACTATGTCGGCAAAAAAACTCATTGTAAATAATCTTATTACAGATAATTCTTTGGTCGATTTTTCTTTCACGCCCGACTGGGTAATGACCTTGGATAGATTTTCATTTTCTACTGCAGGCGGTGAAGTTGTAGGAAACAGTTCTTTTGATTTTTTGACAAAGAGAAGTCAGACTTATATGAAATTTAAAAATCTAAAAGCTAATGCCGCTGCCACCACTTTGCTTCAGATGCCTAATGAAATTTATGGCGTTTTAAATGGAGAAGCAAGATTTTTTACAAAAGGAATTACACGTTCTGATATGGTAAAAAATTCTAACGGGAATGTTAAATTTCAGATAACATCAGGACGTTTAGTCAGGTTAGGTTCGTTGGAATATCTTCTTATGGCAGCAGAAGTCATGAAATCAGGTATTACGGGGTTAAGCATCAATAATATATGCACATTATTAGCACCCAAAAAAACGGGTTATTTTAATACGATAAATGTCAATTTTAAAGTTAAAAACGGTGTCCTTTTTACTGATGATTTGGTTTCAAGGGGTGAAAATTTAAGTATTTATCTTGCAGGAAATTTTGATATGACAACAAATTTCTCTGATTTTACAATTCTAGGTCGAGTTTCCAAATCTGTTATTAAAATTTTAGGTCCTATAGGAGATTTGTGTATCAATAAGGTTTTGAATGCTATTCCCGGGGTTGATGAATCTGTCAGCGAAAAGTTTTCTTTACCTGGTGTTAATCTTAGCGACAAGGACCATAGGCGTTTTGTCGTAAATATAGAAGGCGACCTCTATAATCAAAAATCTGTTAAAAACTTTAAGTGGATTGATTAAATACGGTAACTATCCAATTCAATATATCTGTTTTCATAGTTGGTGTACTTTTATATAACGCCATTGCCATTCCCGGAGTCGGGACAACTTTTAAAACACAATTTCCCTGAGCGTATTTTTTAATTTCTAATGTTTCATTGAACCCTTTCGGGCTGTTTTTGTTGTCAAATATCAAAACAGGACGTTGCCCGAAACTGACAAATTCGATGGGTACAAACAATTTTTTGATATTCAATCTTGGAGAAATCATAACTATCGAACGCACAAAATTGCCCTGTTTATTTATTTTTGATGCCGCTATGACAGCTGTACTTGCACCTATGTTTGACCCTACAAAAATCATTTTTTTTGTATCAATTTTTTTTGCATATTCAACTTTTAAAGCTTCAACACCTAAAATCAAATCCTGAGGGTATTTTGCATAATCTTTGTCTGTAAAATACATCCAAGAACGTTGTTTCATTTTTGCATTATATATACTTTGCCCATGCCCTCTAAGGTCAAGTGCCAAGCAAGCATAGCCTTTTTGGGCTATTAAATCGGGTAAATCTTTCCAATCTTTTTTGCTTGAACCGATTGAGTGCAATAATATCACGACAGGAACTTTTTTTCCGGGTTCAATTTTTGGTAAATAAATATTCCCTGTCATATTAAAACCATCTTTAGCTTGATATTGAAAAGCCTTTGTTTTGGCGAATACAGACAGATTAGCTGAAAACATAGTCATCAAAATTATTAATATTACTAAAATTTTTTTCATTATAGTTGTCTCCTTACGACCTATATATAATATCAAATTCGAAACCAAAATTGATGGTTTATTTAGATGAAATCAATGTTTTAGAAGGATGTAATATTTCTTAATATTAGCTTATCTTTTACTAAAGTTTGAAATAAATCGACCGATAAAGTATATGTGTGTAACCAAAAAAAGGTATGGAAATGTCAGAAATAGGTGCAATAGATTCATTAATGACTCCTATTTATCAGCTTAATACTCAAAGAGCTGCTTTTAATCCATTCGCTCCTGTCGAGCAAATGGCTGACGTTGAATCAAACAAAGTTAAAGAAAATCCTTTTAATACAGCCGATCAGGTAATTGAAGCATTCAATTTGTATGATCCCCAAAACAGATTAAAGATATTGAGTTTGTTCTCGCATGAACAACAAAAACAAATTATTCCTCTGCTTGGAAAAGATGCTATGGTTTTAGGGATGAAGCTTTATGATGAGCAGAAAATTTTGAACTTGTTGTTTGGAACTTCTCAAGAAAGTATTTCAAAGGTATTAATGGGTTCTATGCCAATGGAAAAAATTTTCGAATTAATCCCTGAAGATCTTTTAAATAATTTTATTTTGTCCAAAGACCTTGAAAAAGGTGATTTCCTAGCCGGTTTCCAGCAATTTTCCCCTCAAGAATTGAGTAGATTATTGGAAACAATAACAGGTATGCCACAAAAAAATCGTTCTTTCGGTGAAATGTTCAACGTTTTATCAGGATTACCTTTGGAATTTCTTCAGCCAAGCCTTTTGGGTACTAAAAATGAGCAAAAAGTTAGCTTGATAGCTAATATGATGAAAGATAATAATGAATTGTTCAAATTATTTCCAAAAGCACAGCTTTTGATTCCTCTTGATACAGTTGGCAAGGAAGAGACTCTTAAAGGTTTTAATGGACTGAACGAGGCAATGTTAGGCAGTATGTTGACCCAATTGCCAGATGAATTGATGACGTTGCTGTTGACTTTGATCGAGCCTGACAAATTAGCTAATATTTTGATCGAAAAATATCAAGATGTCATAATAAAAGCATTGAGCGGACAAGCGAATTAAGAATTTAAAATGAAATCTTTCAATAAGTGCAGAGCTTTTTTGGCTGCTCTCATTCTTATTTCTGACCTTGGTAAAAGTTCAGGAAAATTAATTTTTTCTGAAACAGTTTTTGCCCCATCAGTTATTCCTATGTAAACGAGTCCTACAGGCTTATTTGGAGTTCCTCCGTCTGGACCAGCTATTCCTGTGATTGCCAATCCATAGGTACTTTTTGAAATATTTTTAATACCTACAGACATTTCTTTTACGGTTTGTTCGCTTACTGCACCAAATGCTTCGAGGGTTTCATTTTTTACAGCTAACATTTGTTTTTTTGCTTGGTCAGAATATGTAATCAAATTCAAATTTATATATTCACTGCTACCTGCCACATCGGTTAATAGCTTGCTTATAAGCCCGCCTGTGCATGATTCTGCAACTGAAACTGTCAGTCTCTTTTCTATCAAAATATTTTTCAAAATTACTTCGATGGAATCATCATCATAGCCGAAAATAAAATCTTTTAAGCGAGAAATTATTTCTGTCTCGACTTTATTCAAGATTTCAGAGGCTATTTTTTCATTTTCAGCTTTTGCTGTTATTTTTATGATTAATTCTGAACTTTGGGGCAAAAATGCTATAGTAGTGGTGCTTTTTTCGACTATATCTTTTATAATCTCATTAACTTTGGCTTCTGGGATGCCTGAAAGTTTTATTTTCCGTGATTTTATACTGTATTTGGATAAATTTTGTATGTATTGATTTATGTTTTGTTTGAAGAAAAATCTTACTTCAGAGGGAACTCCGGGCAATAAAAAGATTTTTTTATTGTTAATTCCTATCAAAATACAAGGGGCGGTTCCTGAAAAATTTAAAAAATATTTTGAATTTTCAGGTATATAGGCCTGTTTTTTGTTGTAACTGTCTACATTTTTAGCCATTTTTTTTAGAGTTGATTGAATATTTTGCCAAATTTCATCATTATAAATCAGTTTTTTGTTCAAAAATTCGGCAACCATTTTTGCAGTTATATCGTCATCCGTAGGTCCAAGTCCGCCTGTTATGAAAATCAAATCAGAACGCATCAGAGCTGTCTTAAGAGTGTTTTTTATGTCAAGTGGGCAATCCCCGATATTTGTGTGAAATCGTGCTTCTAGTCCAAATGAAAGTAATTTTCTGGCTATATACGATGAGTTTGTATCGACTACATCTCCTGATACAAGTTCATTGCCTATGGCGATTATTTCCGTTTTTATGGGCATTGGGCACTCTTAATTAAGCGGGATATCAAGGGGTTCTGTTAATCTTCCTGAAACAACTTGATTTTGTTGAATCAAAATTTCATTACCTTTTTTGAATAGGTCAGCAGTGGATTTGCCCCCAAACATAACCGTTGAAACACAAAAGCCTCCTGCTGCAGTTATTGGGGTGATAATTATTTTGGGGTATCCGTATAAGAATTTATCACCTATATCATTGCCGCAATCAACTGATTTTTTGACGAAATCCACACTGTCGACGAAATTTTCACAAAATGAAGTCCTGTAACTTCCGCCACCAGAGAGTCCAAGACCATCTTTCGTTAATTTTATATCAACTAATCTAAGGCTCAAATCAAGTTGTCTGCCATCAGGTGTAACTAAATGGTCAAAATTGATATACATAGATGCCGGTAATTTGAATCTTTTACTTTTTTTTACATTATTTATAGTCCCTCTCATAAGTGTTCCTGCGGGAAGGACTGTTTTTTTGTTTAATTTTATATCTTCTTCAAGGCAAGCTGTAAAAGAATCCCCAGGTTTGCTTTGAAAGCTGCTTAGGTTTTCTAGAAATCTTACTTGGATTATTGTTCCTGCAGCAATTCTTTTAGATTGTAAATCAGCTCTGAAAACATTTTTAGGGTTTACACTTTGAGCAAAAATATTTAAACAAACTAAAAATAATACAATTAAACTTAAGATAATATTCTTGAAATTAAACTTCATTTAGGTCTCTCTCTGTTTTCTTTTCATTAATATTTTAGTATAGTTTCAGTTTTTTTGTTGAAATGTTAATAATTGTTAATAAATTAAAACAATTTGAAATTATATACTTTGTATTGTTTTTATATATATAGCATTAAACTTAAAAACTGAAATTCTAAGGAGAAAGTGAAAGATGGCATTTTTAACGGTACAATTGAACGTATCGAGGATTACTTCGCAAAAGGCCGATGTAGAATACTGGATGGCGATTATCTCTGAAAAGAGAACAAGAATCACCAACCAAGTTTCTGAATTGCAAGCAGGCGAAGCAGCTCAGGCGATGGATAGTCCTTTGATTGTTCAACTTCAGGCAGTTGATAAACAACTTGAATTGGAGTTAAAAAAATACGAATCTATTCAACAAGCCCTTTCAACACAATTGGATTCTTACCAAAAACTTTTGCAAAACAATATCAAAAGAGAATGTAAGTTCGAATTCGGTTAGAAAGATTAAAAACCTTTAGGCTTTATTGATGTGCGTTTTTTTAGGTTATAATTAACCTTATGAAACCATGGAAAACTTTTGAAATTTTTAATGCCATGCCTTTAACGATAATCAAAAATAAGATTATCGATTTTGTGCATTTCGAAAATCCTTCTGCTAAAAAAGAGAATTTTCTTCTGAACGGAATTTTTTTGCAAGCTCATGTTCATGGGGTTAATAACATTCAATTTAATGTTTTTAGTAAAAAACTTTGTAATTTTTTGGTTTCAAGTTGGGAAAGAATTAAACGTAAGAAAAAAATATGAAAATAAAAACTGCCGTATTTGTTAAAAGTGCCCCCAAGATTGACGATGCACCTATCGGCAATCTTTCTGAAGTCGCACTTATTGGGCGTTCAAATGTAGGAAAGTCATCTTTTATCAATGCATTGTGCAACAGAAAAAAACTTGCCAAAACGAGTAATACGCCAGGGAAAACCAGGCTTTTAAATTATTATCTTATTAATGACAAATTTCATATTGTGGATATGCCGGGGTATGGCTATGCCAAAGTTTCTAAGACGGAACAAGCCCTTTGGAGTCAAAATTTTGAAAAATATTTGACAGAAAGAGAGCAATTGTCTTTTGTTATCCAATTTATTGATGCAAGACATGATGTGCAAAAAAATGATATTCAAATGCGTGAATGGCTTGATTTTCAAAATATACGGACAATCACAGTCGTTACAAAAGCTGATTTGGTAAAAAAAATGCAATTGAATAAAGTTTTAAAAGGCATAAAAGAAGTTTTGGGAGAAGACGGGATACTTTTTTCGGGCAAAACTGCTTATGGTAAAGACGCTGTGCTGAACTTGTTATCCGAATTAGACCAGTAAAACCTCAGATGTTTCATATCAAACTAATTGTCTATTTATATTCATGATATACTTAAGTAATGAAAAATTATATTTTAAAATCAATCCAAATAAAGTCAGAAATATTGCATGATGAAAAGTTTTTAAGCAGTATTGAAAAAGTTGTGGAAATTATAGTGGAAGCTTTAAAATCAAATAAAAAAATATTATTTGCAGGTAATGGCGGTTCAGCAAGTGATTGTAATCATTTAGCCACAGAACTTGTTTCTAAATTTTATAAAGAGAGGAAAGGACTTGCAGCTATTTCTTTAGCTTCTAATAATTCCCTTTTAACAGCTATCGGGAATGATTACGGATACGATAAAGTTTTTGCAAGACAAGTGGAAGCATTAGGTGAAAAAGGAGATATTTTGGTAGGCATTTCTACTTCAGGCAATTCAAAAAATATTATAGAAGTTTTTAAGATAGCTAAAAACCTAGGGTTAATAATAATTGGATTTACAGGTTTAAATCCTTGTGCTATGGATGATTTATGTGACGTTGTTTTAAAAGTTCCATCAAATGACACGCCGATAATTCAAGAATCTCATATAATGATAGGGCATTTAATTTGCAAAATAGTTGAAGAAAAAATGTTTAATTTACAACCCAACTCTGTACTTCAACATTCTTAAACCTGTATCGTCTAAATTCTTTATTTAACTTGGTAAGTTGAAAAAGGAAATAATTAAATGTTAAAAAATAGTTTTTTAATAATCTTTGTAGTCATATCTATAAATTTTTTCAATGTGGTTTATTCACAACAAACTGTGTTCAATGTGCCCAGTGCTGATGTAACAGAAGAAAAACATCTTTTCCTGCAACAAGAAGCACAGTTTAGAGGTTGGCAACCCAGTCCTTTTTTTGTAGGCACATCTTATAGTGCCTATGGATTAGGCAATAATACAGAAATTGATGCTACTTTATTCAATGTTGGTGCCACTGCTACAAATACTATTACTCTTGGCACAGGTTTTAAATCAGCAATGCCTATCGTAGGACTTAAAGATAAATATCCTAAAAGAGAATATAAATTTACAGCCGGTTCACAGGTTTTAAGCTCCTTGGAAGGCCAAGGGGTTGGGAATTGGAGCTATTCACATTTAAGTGGAAGAGTCCCTCGAATTAATACAAGATTAACAGGAGGAATAAGTTATGGGACAAAACAAGTATTTGGGACTAATTCAACTAGTTTTATAGGTGCAATTGAACAGCCCATAGATAAATCCCCTAACTCCAAGATAGAAAAAAATATAAGTATAGAAAAAATTAATGAAATAGTTGAAGATCTTGATAGGCTACAATATCATCAATATTTTGATCTGTTTAAAGAAATTCGTTCTGAATATTTGATTATGGATTATGCAATTACAAACTTAAAAGTAATTGCTAAAAAATATGGAATAGTTGTTTTTATAAATTCTTATTTGAGTCGTGAACTTGAGCATCGAAAACAACAGCATCCAAAATTAACCGATTTGGAAGCTCCAAAAAACTTAGCGAAAATCTCTGATGTAGTAATGATGTTATATAGAGAAAAATATTACAATCCGGAAGTTGAAGAAGGTGAAAAAAACATTCTGCAAACACTTTGTGTAAAACCTTTTTATGCCCTAGAAAGATTTATCTTTGACCCTTTGAGTCTAAAAATTATCAGTCGTCCGAATATAGATATTTTTTGAACTTACATATTGTTGATTTGATATAAAATTATTAAAATACTGATTCTTTAATTATAAAGACTATGCACTGTTATCAAAAAGGATAGATCCAGAAAAAATATTGGCAGGGATTGATAAATGCCCAAAATTTTCGAAGATTAAAATTTTCGAAAAAAGCAAATTTTGCAAATTTGAGACAAGAGGAAGATTTGCGATTTTCAAAAATTTAATCCCGTATAATCTTTTTGAAGAAATTTAAAAATAGTCTTAGGATAAAAATTATCCTAAAGCTATTTTTGAAAAGCTTTTACATAATAACCATTACTAGATCTTTCTAAAACTACTATTTATTTTGACCTGTGTTCAAAAATATCTATACTCTGAACAATTAATATTTTGCACTATGTAAATAATTGTAAATTCTTACTGCAAAAACTATTAAATATTTTTTTTCAGAGTTTTAGTATTGAGGTAATTAAAAACAACAAAGGTTACAAATGCTATCATCCATAAATAAGTCAAATAAATTTACACATAGAGAATCTATTCTTTTTAATAAGGGAAATAAAACTTTTGGTTCCTCGAAAAAAGATGATGTTGAATATGTGAAAATACCTAAAAAAGAATATGATAGAGATAATACCCTTTGGACCATTCTTGCACTTATAGAAACAGTTTCAATTATAGGATTAATTTTCAAGGGAAATAGCGGGCTTAAATTCCCGAAATAATCATTTAAGAAGGGAAATTCATGAATAAAACAACTAAAAATATTGTAAATTCTAGCTTAAACACTTTAAAAAAGGTTAAGAATAGAGTTGAAAAAATGGTTGGTTCTTCATCTGAAGTAAAACTTAAATCTAATTTGGATTCTGATACATTGTCAAAAGAACCAGCTTTATCCCCAAAAATTGATGCAGCAAAAAAAATAGAAAAACTTTTTTCAGATGTGGAAAATAAAAATGTTGTAATTCGTGTAATAGAAGCTATAAATGATATTATTTTAGGTGGTTAACAATGATAATAAATTCAGTAATAAATAATGACAAATTAAATCATAATATAAGAATAGAATTCAACAGAAAAAAGGTTCCTCAAGGTTCTAAAAGAAATAATTTATCTAAAGATATTATTTCTTTTAGAGGCGAACCATTGACTTTGATTTATGTAGCAGCAAAGGGTACTAGAGCAGGTTTGGATGGATGGAATTTTATTAAAAAAAGCAAACTGTTATTGGAACTTCAGAAAGTTATTGAACATACTTATGAATATACTCCTGATACTTTATCAAAAACATTAATTACATTAACTAAAATACAAAATAAGGACTACGAAAGCGTTAGCACTCTTGTTCCTGTATATCCTATTGATTATCTTAGAGTAAAAGCAGGCGAAAAAGATTTTTTAAAAGAACTTGATGATAATATCCCCAAATACAAACATGCCAAAAGAGACTTTTTCTTGGATTTTTTCAATAATGCTTACTCTTTCAATTCAAATATCTCTGCGGATGGTTATGTAAGTCTCCCCCCAGAAGTGCATATTGACTTAACAGCACTGAGTGATGTTCATCATAAAGACTTAAAAGAAAGCATTGCAGAAACTTGCCTTTATTCAAAAAGCTATGTGGAGAAAAAGAAAAATAATGAAATAAGTGCCTTTGATCATATTACGAATATTTTCGATTCTAAACATCTTGCAAATACAGAACACGATATTGAAACATATTACGTAGCTAAAGATGCCTATACAGTTATTAGCGGATTTGATAAAAATATTTATAAAGATTTTTTGATAAAAAATGCAGATGCTTATCAAGAAAAACTACATATAATTAAAGAATATTGTAAAGACGATGAATTTAATTTGTTTGAAAAATTAAGAAGAGGAGTAAATTCAGAAATAGAATTTATGGAAAAATTAATTAAGGCAAAAAATTTAATTGGAAAAATTGAAGCAGAAAAACAATCAATTAAAAATAATCAAATAGCCCCCAAATTATTAGATCCAATACAATTAGAAAAAGAAAAAAAATCAGCTAAAATACCTAATTGTATTATGATTGTTGGTTCGGATTCTAAAATAAATGAAGAACTAATATTATGGGCGGGACAAAAGGTAAATGGTAGATTTACACAAATTGACCATGATGACAACATATTGGGGCATCTTAAAAAAGCTGAAGAGAAATATCGGGGCACAGGTGACAGATCATTAATTTATATAAATAATTTTGAAAAATTAATAAATCCATCAATAACGCCAGGCCATGTAATAGCTGATTTGAAAAATTTAATGACAAAAACATCTGAAAAATATCACTCAACGATTATTTTTAGTACTCAAGATGCTTCAAAGCTCGATAATATAGCAATTCAACCGCATAGGGTTGAAAAAATAGATGCAAATATAAAAGAAGAGTAAATATATGATAATCAATCTAAACATAAACACTTCATCACTAAACCAGAATTATAAAAGGCATAATGGTTCTAATAATAACTATTATAATAGATCTGAGCAGCCTTCATTTGGCTCAATCAGAATTAAAAAAGGACTTGACGAATTTACAAAAAAAATGGTTAATTATGCAGAAAGTGCAACGGGCAAATTATCGACAAAAGCTGGTGAAAAAATTGACAAGCTAAAACCAATAGAAATCAACAAAAACCAAAGCCTAGAAGAAATATCTTCAGAATATGAAAAAAAAAGACAAGATATACGAGAGGATATTTTTATATTTAGAAAAAAACGTCAAATAGAAAAAACTAATATAAAAGAATCAAAAGAAAAAGAGAAGTTTTTAGAACAAAAAGCTCATGATGTGGAGAGAAATCAAATGCACGCTGATGAAACAGAAAAAATTGTCAAAAAACTAATCTCAGATACAGCACACGAAGATCCAGAAGTAGGTATAATGCGTCGAGCTGCTTCTGAAGCATCAAATTTAAAGAAAGCATCTTTTGATCAACTGAAAGGATTTGATAAAATTGCTGGATATATCGAAGAAAAAACTATACTACAAAAATATTTTACAGAGCCAATACAAGATGAAAAATTAGGAAAAAATCCTTATATCCCAGGCAGTATATTGTTCTTTGGGCCTACTGGAAATGGGAAAAGCACCTTTGCCAAAGCATTTGCAGATGTAGCAAACTGTGGTGCAATAGTTGAAATTGATCGTTATGGTTTTAACAAGGCAGAAAAAGAAAGAAATTTCATGCAATCATTATTAGATGCCGCTGAAGAATCTAAAAATAAATTTACAAAAACAAGAGAACGGACAATCATATTTATTGACGAATTTGACAGCATAGCCGATGAAACTTCTGTTATCTTAGATGATTTGGAAAAGTTTTTTGCTACTTGTTCAGAAGACTACCATTGTACAATTTTTGCGTGCACAAATGAACCTGAAAAGATTTTCAAAGCAGGGAATAAAAAAGGGATTGACCCAAATATAAAAACAAATTTCCCTTGTCGTGTAGCTTTAAATCCTCCTGACAAAACACATTCAAAGATGATATTTGAACACTACTTGAATGGCAGAACATCTGGAGATATTGATTATGAAACTCTAACAGAAGGACTTGAGATAAAAGCACAAGAAAAAGGAGGGATATTCAGCAATTCTCAGATAAGACAGTTATGCTTAGGCGAAAATGCTGCCAAGTTAGAAAATGATGAGGATGCTTTTAAAAATTCAAAAAAAGATATTTCTCAAGAATACATGTTAAGGCTTATAAATAGTAAAGAAACCCTCCCCGCCATAAGTACAAAGGACCTCGCTCAATTCTATAAAGAAGAAGATGCTTTTATTGGTTCATAACAAATAAATTTGTAATAGGATATTGTTAAGATGCAAATAAATAAAATCCAAAACACAATAAATTTTTCCCAAACATCAAGAAAGAAAAAAGATAACAATACCAATGTTTCAGACAGAGTAATTGTTGCATTATTGACGACTGGAGTTTCTACAGCAATAGGTGAAGCATTATATAGTATAGATAGGTCAAACATTAAAAAATCAATTAAAATAGCAGAAAATGATAAAGTGGATTTTCAAAAAAACTTAGATAAGTCAGAAAAAGATTTAGAAAAATATCAAAAGGACTTCAAAAGTGCATTAAAAGAAAAAACAAATATTTTAAACAATATTGATAATGCAGCAGAAACTGAATCTGGCAATGCTGAATTTAAAAAAGTAATAACACACCTTAATACAAATTTTTACGACAAAATTGAAAGTGTGAATGAAGGTAAGCAAGTAATTGTTCCAAATTGCATAATGTTATCAGGTCAAAATACTGAACTCAATAATCGACTAATTAATCACATAGGTAAAAAATCAGACTGTAATTTCTTTCAAATTGAACATAAAGATAATATTTTGATGCACCTTAAAAAGGCAGAAGAAAGTTATACAAAAACAGGTAAAAGGACTTTACTTTATGTGAATGATTTTGATCAGCTAATTAATCCTGAAACAGCACCGGATCATGTAATAGCAGATTTAAAAAATCTGATGGGAAAATCATCAGAAAAATATCATTCAACTATTATTTTCAGCACAAAAGATACATCTAAACTTGATAATGTAGTTCTTCAACCACATAGAGTTGAAAGAATAGATATAAATATTGCAGATGCTGATTATGAAAAAATCAAACCGACTATACAAAAAATAGAAGATTTAACAGCCAAAATAAAACCAGCAAGGCAAACTATAGAAGATAAAAAAACAAAAATAAGTCCTGCGATACAAAAAACAAATGAATGTAAAGATAAATTAGCACCATTTGTAAAAAAAACAGAAGAACTGAATACCAAACTAAAAAATCTAAAAAGAACAAAAGTTTTGATTGCTGCAGGTATAGGCTTTGTTGCAGGAACAGTCGGAATGGAGCTTTTCCGTTTAATAAATATAAATAAGTCAAAACAAGATAAAAATTTTTAAAATTTAAAAAATATAAGGAGAAAAAAATGGTTAATGCAATTACAACTGTTGATAATAAAACTCAACCTATTAAAAATAAACAAACAGTAAGTTCATTCAATACAAATAACATTAAAAGTAACTTAGAAGATGACAGATTTGAAAAAACGAAACAAAATAATATTGCTTTTAAAGGGAGACAATATCCTTCAGGATATTATTCGGATGAAGAAATCAGTACGGCTAAAGAATATATAAATAAAAGCGTAAATGATTGGTCCGACAAATTATTTAATAAAAAATTCCAAAAAATGCTTGAAGATGAGGGCCAAATATATACTACTGTTGACAGAGTTTTTCTGGGCTTTATGACAATGGGAGTCTCTGAAATTAAAATTCCACTACAAAGGGCAGAAATAAAAAAAAGAGCCAATAATTATGTAAATAGAATTAGCAACCTTAGAGCTGATTTAAAAAATGAAAGACTTAATGAAGAAAATGAATCTGCAAGTATATCAAGAAAAGAAAGCCTAATAATTAAAGAATACGATGATAACAAAAACAAAATAAAAGAAGAATCCTTAAAACCTAATTTGCTTGACTTATTTCAAAGTTCAAAAGAAGGAAAAATAGTTCCAATACCAAACTGCGTAATGCTTACAGGTCAAAGCACTGAAGCAACAAATGATTTAATAGAATGGACTGGAAGAAATGTAAACGGTAAATTTGTACAAGTTGACCATAAAGATAACATACTGCAACATCTTGTTGCTGCCGAAAAAAATTATAAAGAAACAGGCAACAGGACCTTATTACATGTTAAAAACTTTGATAATCTACTAAATCCATCAATAACGCCAGACCATGTAATAGCTGATTTGAAAAATTTAATGGCTAAAGTATCGGAAAAATATCATTCAACCTTTATTTTCAGTACTCAAGCCCCATCTAAATTAAATAACATAACACTGCAGTCACATAGGGTTACAGAACAAATAAAAGTTGATTTTTCAAGTGCGGATGAAAAAATCTCTAAAGAAGCTTGGGATAGGGTAACAAAAGCAAGAGCTGGAACACATCCGGTGGTAACAATTAACGATCTTTTAAAATATAAAAAATTAAAAGAAATACCTAAATTACCTTTTGATCACTCATCTTATGAGCTAGACAGGGCAGCAACTGCACTTAGAAAAGCAACCTCAGAATACGCTAAAGATGCTCTTGAAATAGCTATTGGAAGATTAAAATAAGACCTTATAAAGATATAAGAAGCATTGAATTCAAAAATACTAAAACAAAACAAATGAATCCGCCGAATTTTATTGATGAACTTTCGTCTAAAACTGATGAAAAATAAATCTCTATAAGCGTAGAAGATGCCAGAAAAATGCTTGAAGAGTCAAAGAAATAAAATTTGTATTTTAAAAAATAATTCCCTGTTAAATATTTAGGGAATTATTAGTCTCAAGCTCAGATTTATTAGAGTAAACTTAATTTAAAAACAATTCTATTAAGTAACTCTGTACAAAGATATAAAATTTCCCTGTAAATACCCTGTAGTTAAAAGAGAAGATTGCTGCCAAGATTACAAGCACCACTATAAAGCCGCTACCCGTAAGGGATAGCGGCTTTATTATTATAATGTTTTTGTCCAATTGAGACGTCGGAAATCCGCCTCATAGCTTTTGACTGTTTAGGTTTTAGGACATTGCGGAAGTTTGAGATTTATCGGACAAAACGTACATTTTCCGGACATTCCACCGGACAAAAATTACACAGGGTGTTTGAGCCTGTATGCTTCACGCTGAGTGGGATACAGGCTTAAAAATCGCTGTCCCAAAAATGTCCAATTTTTTGGAGACAGGCTTGAGAACTCGGAAAACAGGGCGATTAAGTCGGAAACCAGAGGCAAAAAAGGCTCAATTTCCATCGATTTTCGATGATTTTCTTCAATTTCCGTCTTTTCCATTTTTAATTGATTCAAAACAGACACATTTCTCTCAAAATCAGTCTAATTCTGAGACTTTGAGGGTACAATCTGACTGACGTTAAGACAAATAGGTCAGAAAACTCATCATGAACATGGAAAATCTTGAAAATCTATGGGTAGATTTGAAAACTATTGCAGAGTTGAAGCAAATAACTACTCGAGCACTTAGAATTTCTCTCCAAAAAGGCAAGTATATCTATCGAGATGCGGAATTTGGGCAGGGGTGAAACCCCTGTGGTGAAGCCTCCGACGGAGCAATTTTGCGAAAGCAAAAAAGCGAAGTGAAGGAGGATGAACTGCCCAATATTCCAAGACAGTCAAAACTCAGGGTAGAGCAAGTTAATGAAAAAAATATTTGTGAAAACTGAAAATGTGAAAAAGTTTATCTCACTTGTACAGTCACTCAAGGACAATAAATTAACTTAACACTGCACTAGGGTTTTAACAAATGTCGAAGCTTTTTACGACTGGGTCGAAGAGGTTAATCAAATAAACCAAAAAGCTTCTTAAGGTCTCTAAATTTATAATTCTCCAAAATTACCATAATGTTCTCCGCAGGCTTGGTAATTAATTGGCTTTCCTTTAGTGCTTGGGAAGTCTATTACAAATGCGGATGATTGTCCAAACGTTTTACATTCATTGTATGGCAATACGGTTTCTTCTACTCCTTGTGGAAACTTAGCCTGTACACATTTTTTTAATTTTTCTAATAGTGTTTTATCTTTGGTATCCATGGCATATTTTCCATCTATTGTTGCCCACTGTCCAGGTAAAACGTATGCTACTTTAGGTTTTACGGTATCATCAATCAAATGGGCATTTTGTCTAACAAGTCTGTTAATTTCACTTAAATTTGCATCAAGTGAGATTGGTGGAAAATGCGTCATTATTGCAATTGGGTTTCCGTTTTTCCCTTTTGCTATAATTGCAGTAGCTTGACAACCACAAAGACCGAATGTATATAATGTTTTTAATTCTCCAGGTACTACTTCAACTGCTTTTCCTTGCCACATTGAAACTTCTGCGATATCTTTTGCTCCCCTTTTAACAGCATCAATAAGGTGTTTTTCAATAGGTTCAGGTGTAAATGAGCGAAAAGTCGTTGAAACTCCTTTGGCTCCTTCTAAATTTATTCCTTTAAATAATTTTTCTATATCAGTTCCTTTTAACATAAAAACCTTCTTTCTAATATAAAATAAAACTGACTAGCTGTTAAAATTTACTTATTTTTTGTTTTTATAAAGAAAGCTTTACAAACTGTTTTATTATATTTCTGGGCGAATTCTGATTCAAGATGCAACACTCATGAATTTTTGTTGTAGTTCATAGAATTTCTGGTTTGGTGTTTTGTATCCAAGTATTTTCATGGGGCGGTTATTAATCCAATCTTCAATATTGTTTAACTCGGCAACAGCCATACAACCACCAATAAGAGCTAATATAGGTACTGTTATGACTTCTGTAATCAAATTGGCGTTAGATTAAAAAATCTTAAAACAAAAGAACTTCTTCTTGTGTTCAGGGGGACTGATTTTACTCAAACTAACGATGTCTTAACAGATTTTGCAATAGGATTGGGCATAGATTTGCTCTTATCAGTTTGACTTACAAATTCATCAGAATTATTTTGAAGTATAGCATTATCTCCATTTTTTTCATTGGATTGGTGCTTAGAAACAGATGTTTCTTTAAGTAAATTACTTTTAAAATTTATTCTATTTGTTTGCAATTTTCCTTACTCCTTATTTACAATGATGTAATTCTCTGAAAAATTCTAATGCACTAATTCCGCTTTTGCCGGCAGAAAAAAATAATTTATCATTATCTGACAAAAATAATCTGGCAAAGTTATCTTTCAGATCTTTAATTGAGTTCACAACTTCATTGGAACATTTTTTAAACTTTAAAATATTATAGTGTGCCCGTTTGTCAAGACATATTTTTTACAGATTGCTTAAATTCCTGAACCTCTTTTGGAAGATTTTTGAAATAAATCTCATTGGGAGTTTTGTAATTCAGCGAAGAATGAAATCTCCTCG
>Ga0209467_1000857_pt1 | contig 32943 bp, 26 predicted proteins | sample Higcelwee11metaG_FD_187175 | JGI IMG/M metagenome (GOLD analysis project Ga0209467, IMG submission 187175) | Freshwater pond sediment microbial communities from the University of Edinburgh, under environmental carbon perturbations - High... | ecosystem: Environmental > Aquatic > Freshwater >... | reverse complement strand
AAAAAATGGCAAAACGACATCCGAAATACGATGAATACTCACAATGATTACCCGAGAAAAACAAGTTTTTAAAAATTTTGTCTTCCGAAAAATTCATTTTTCAAAAAATGAATTTTTAGAGGATCCCTAATGGCATTGATGTACTTCTTAGTCTTTCTTAGGCAAATACTTTGCATGATATTTGCCTAAGAAACGAGAATTTGCATCAAGTTCGTTACGAAGCTTATCCCCTTTTCCCTGAACCTTCAATTTTTCTGCTTTTCTTGCTGCCATTTCCGCCAATTTTTCTGCCTTTCTTTCCGCTTTTCTTGCTGCTATTTCCGCCTCAGATTTTGCACATCTCTCTGCCATTTCAGCTTCTGTAAGAAATTTGCACGAAATCTTGCATCCACCATCATAAATACTGGCAATACTGGCATCCCATCCGGCAGCAGCCAACAAAATATCACATACTGAGTCCGGGCAAATGCCAATTTTCCCTTCCCCAAAATCAGTGCCTTGCCTATAAATGAATATTTGCTTGTCACAATTCGCTTCCCAAAGATTAACTTCATCACCTACTTTACAATTCAATAGCTCAAATCTGTTAAGTTCATTAACAAGGAATTCAATGCTGTTTGACTGATTAGTGGGAACAACAAATACGGTGTTTTCGCTTTTAATTTCAGGCTTACTATCTGGAAGATTTAAGTCTATATCGAGCCATACAGCATAATTTCCTGATGTGTAATATTCTCTATTCCATATAATTATTGCTGGACAAGTCACTGCACCTGACAAACCATCGCTTATCATCTTGCTGCGCCATATGGATGCTGATTTTCTGCTAAGATGTCCAACAATTTCGTCTTCAATTTCGATTCTTACTGCATTAGCGTCATAAGGGTTATTGTCATACGGTATTATTTTAGCTTGCACATGTAACTCAATGCCTTCCTCTCGTCTATCACCGCAGATTTTTTCTAATGCCTTTTGGTAGAAAGACACTCCAACAACAATAACATCGAATGCATCAGATTTTAAAAATGGCATATTTTTATTATTATATTAGGATGTTAAACTATTTTCAGTCAATGGTTTGGATTCGTTTGTTAAGAAGAGTGGTTTGCATTCGGTTGTTAACCTTAAAGGTTTGAAATCAATTTTATAATCCTTGGCTGACTGGCTTTTATGTATTCTTGCTGCATAAATTGAAGATCTTTTTAAACAAAGTCATCTGCCGTCGCTTTCACGAGCCCAATCTTGCCTCTTTTATGAGTTATTATTTGGCAGAACATTGCGGATCACCCGTAGCTAAACTCCTGGTGGATTAGCGGGTTAAGTTGTTTTTGGATAGTTCAGATTTATGTTTTTTTTAATATCCCGTAAAATGGGAAGGACTTCTAATTCGGTTTCAATAAAATGCTCTAAAGGATTAAAATTCATTTGTAAATATGTCTCAGCAAAAGTTTTTCCAGCAACAATATGTAGAGGGAAAAATGAAAAGAGCCATAAGTTTAATGAATCTATCATCTTTCGCTCAGAAACATTTATTCTAACGAGTTTACTATAAACCAATTCACCCAAATGGCTGAGGTTCATGTCTCTTGTTTGATGACTATGCACGCCATAAACAGATGCCAAATTGTATAAATTGAATATGCGCTTTTCATAGCTATCACTTTTATTAAATCTAAATACTGTTTTGTACTCTTCCTTGTTGTGAAAGGAAGCTCTATTTTTCCACATGTTAAAGTTGTTTTGATTTTCAGCGATCCTTGCTATGTCCCTTGCAAGTTCTGATGCCATTCTTAATAGAGCATAACCTTCATCAATCCTTGTCTTTATTAATAGCAATATGGATGTTTCTATATAATCATACATTGTCCGCCATAACATGTAACGCCAAGCAGAACAGTCATCATCAGAAAGATTCTCCATCGTTTTCATTATCAATCCTCTGGCAGAAATAATCATAGTATCAATTAGTTGATACATTTCGGGCTGAGAATTAAAGAATTCCATTATCTGTGTGTGATCATTATCGATGGTTTCTTTAAGTGATCCTAACATAAAAGAATTGTTTTCCTTATCAACAACTTAACTTAAGTTTATTTGATTTCCCTGATAAAAAAAGTTTTTTCATAACTTCAGGCACTTTTAACTTTCAAATTTTCATCATCCCTTCACCACCGCCAAGGGCCGCAACTTGGCCACTTTTCTGGATATTCCGGACCCATGCACCACATCCACCACCTGGGATACGTCTTTATAGGCATCCGGCATTTCTTCGGCCAGGGTGGAACGGCCGGTCCAGCGGACGAGAATGCCCTTGTTCTCCAGTTCCCGGCTTAACGACCGGCCCTGGGCCGCTTTTTTGGCGGCGGTGCGGCTGAGCACCCGTCCTGCGCCGTGGCAGGTGGAGCCGAAGGTTTCTGCCATGGACCCTTCAGCCCCGACAAGGACATAGGAGGCCGTGCCCATGTCCCCCGGAATCAGAATCGGCTGGCCGACATTGCGGTATTCCGGGCACAAGGCCGGATGCCCCGGAGGAAACGACCGGGTGGCCCCTTTCCGGTGGACACAGACCCGCTGCTTTTTTCCGTCCACCGTATGGGTTTCAAATTTGGCAATATTATGACATATATCATATACCAGCCGCATGGCAAGATCCCTGGGGCCGATGTTGAAAATCCGCATCAATACTTCTTTTGCCTGGTGCATGAGAATCTGCCGGTTGGCCCACGCGAAATTGGCGGCAGAGGCCATGGCCCGGTAATACTTTTCTCCGGATGGCGAGGATATCCGGGCGCAGGCAAGCTGACGGTCCGGCACCGGCACACCGTCGATATGCAGGCGCTTGGCCATGGATGCCAGAAAATCATCGCAGGTCTGGTGGCCCAGTCCCCTTGACCCGGTATGGAGCAGCATAGTGATGCAACCTTTGGTCAACCCGAAAGCCCGGGCCGCAGGTTCGTCGAATATTTCATCCACCACACCGATTTCCAGAAAATGATTGCCGGATCCCAGGGTGCCGAGCTGGTTTTTTCCCCGGTCCAGGGCCCGGTCCGTAACCGCCGAAGGGTCCGCGTCTTCCATGCATCCGTTGTCTTCCGTATGACGAATGTCGCTTTCCTCCCCAAACCCGTTTTCCACGGCCCACCGGCTTCCGGTCTTAAGCACTTTTTTGAGGTCCGAATGGGACAGCCGGACGCTTCCCGTTGACCCGACGCCGCAGGGGATGGCGTTAAACAGGGCGTTCACCAGGTCTTCCAGCCGGGGCCGGGCTTCTGCTTCCGTGAGACCCGTTACCGCCAGCCGCACCCCGCAGTTAATGTCATAACCCACGCCGCCCGGCGAAATCACACCCTCATCGCAGTCAAAGGCCGCCACCCCGCCGATGGGAAACCCATACCCCCAGTGAATATCCGGCATGGCCAGGGCGGCGGTGAGGATTCCCGGCAACTGGGCCACATTGACGAGCTGCTGGATGGTTTCCTCTTTCTGGATGGCCTCCATCATCCGGGCGCTGGCATAAATCCGGGCCGGCACCCGCATGGGGCCCTGTTTTTCAACCTCCCACCGGTAGTCATCCAGTTGTGTCAGTTTCATGATGACCTCCCTTATACGTCAAAAATGATGCTCGCCTCCCATCCTGCATCCGTTTCGTCAACGGAAAGGCCATGGTAGGTGACTGCTTTGATATCCTTTAATATCTCCTGTGTTTCCGGCGTGTATTCATCGAAGTCAATTTCCGCCGTGAGCCGCTCATCATTTATATACAGGATATCAATTTCTTTTACCAGGCAGGCGTCAATGGTCCAGAAGCAGAGAAGTTCGCGCAAAAAATTTGCAAGCAGGTCCGTGCGATCAATGCCCGTGACTTCCATTTGCCTGCGATTCGCCCCGGAAAGCAAATTTCTGTCCGTGATCTGGTCAAACATGGCCCGGCCTGCTTCGGAAAACAAGTCCGTCAGCGTGGCCCCGATGACGCGGATACCGATATCCGCCGTGTGATCGATGAGGGTATAAGGCATCCGCCGTTATCCCCGGCTTTTCCAGATCACTTCGCCGGTATGACCGGTATGATAGCCGCCCAGTTCATTCACTTTTTCGATAAAGGCCCCGGAGCGGATGATTGAAAGCAGCAGTTGGATGTTTTCCGTATCGAAAAACGCATCCGGAATCACCAGGTCATAGGATTCGGTGATGACCGGTATAAAATCAAGATTCAGGGCCTTGGCGGCTGCGTAAATCCCCAGGCCCGCATCCGCCGCGCCGGAGAGTACCGCCACCGCCACGGCCATGTGGGTGAATTCCTCGTTTTCATAACCGGTGATGTCGCTTTTGGAAAGCCCCAGCCGGTCCAGCTTGAAATCCAGAAGAATCCGCGTCCCGGACCCTGCCTGACGGTTGATGAAGGTGACATCCGTGCGGGTCAGGTCTTCAATGCCTTGAATTTGTTTCGGATTGCCCGGTCGAATAATGAGTCCCTGTTCCCGCTGCACCAGATGCACGAGATGGATGGGGGTATCGGGCAGGTATTTTTTTAAGTAAGAGATATTGTAGGAGCCGTCCTCCGGGTCCAGCAGGTGGGTTCCGGCCACATGGCAGAGGCCCTTTTTAATGGCCATGAGCCCGCCCATGGAGCCCACATGGCTGGATGAAAGAGACACCCGGCTGCTTTTTTCCCGGATCAGGTCCGTCAGCACATCCATGGTGTTGTCGTGACTGCCCACCGCCACAATGGTGTTCCGGATCTCGTGAAGGGGCCGGAGCAGGGTGGCGGGGAAGGGCTGGTTTTCCGGCAGGCCTTCGATATGATTGGGAATCCGGATGATGCCGTCGGCCTCCGTGAAGCTGGTGATGCAGCCCGCGCCCCTGGGCAGGGGAGAGGCCACGAGGGTGTCGTTCACCGCGCCCAGTTTTACCCGCAGAAATTCCTCCAGTCCGAGTTTGGAGGGGATTTTTTTTGTGGGCACCACCAGCGCGGTCTCTTCCGGCGGGTCAGGCTGGTGGAGCAGGGCGTTTACGAGGGGCCGGATGAGCTGGTCAAAGGCAATGATGGCGGACACCGGATACCCCGGAATGCCAAATACAGGCTTGCCGTTGACGCGGCCCATGATGACGGGCTTTCCGGGCATCATGGTCACGCCGTGCACCAGCACCTCGCCAAGGGTTTCGATGGCTTTTTTGGAATAATCCATGGACCCTGCCGAGGAGCCGCCGATAAGGAACAAAATATCGCTTTCGCCCAAGGCCGCTTCCTTCAGTTTCGCGGTGATGGCTTCCAGATCGTCCTGGATAATGGGGTTTCTGGTGAATCGTCCCCCGCAGGAGACCACGAGCGCTCCCAGCATGTGGGAATTGGAGTCAATAACCTGGCCGGGGGCAAGGCCTTCGGCCGCATCCTTATAAGCCACCAGTTCGGAGCCGGTGGGCTGGATGAAAAACAGGGGTTTTTTCCACACGGAAACCTCAAAAATACCGGCGGTGATGAGTGCGCCCAGGTCCGGCGGGCTGATTTTCCGGTTCCGGGGAAACACCAGCTCCGTGGCAACAATATCCTCGCCCATGCGCCGGACATGCTGCCACGGAAAAACCGGGGCTTCGATCGTAACCCGCCGGTCATCCAAAACATTCACGTTTTCAATCATGATGACCGCGTCCGTGTTTTCCGGCATCACATGGCCGGTGTTCACATAATGGGCGTCCTGGCCGATAACAAGGGTTTTCGGGGTGGCGTCGCCAGCCCCGAAGGTGGTTTCCGCCGCCACCGCAATGCCGTCCATGGCGGCCGCATGGAAATTGGGAGAAGACAGTCTGGCGACCACCGGCCGGGACAACACCCGGCCCACGGCATCGATGACGGGGATGGTTTCAATGGGTAACCGGCCTTCGGGCGGAAATGCATCCAGCAGAATCCGCCGGGCATCGGTCAGGGTTTCCATTTTCAGGTATATATTTCGGTCGTCGGGCATTTTTAACGAATTCCAGTGATGATGTTTTCTATGGATATTTGATTCCAGATGGATAGGTTTCAATGCGATCAGAAGAGCGTGACCGCCACCACGGTTCCTTTGACCAGTCCCTCGGTGTTCAGGCCGATTTCAATGAGTCCGTCCGCTGCCACCATGGTGTTGATGAGGCCGGACTTGCCCAGGATCGGTTCGGCGGAAAGGCCGTCTTCGGTTTCGGTAAGGCGCACCCGCACAAAATCAATGCGGCCTTGGGCCGATGGGATATTGCGGCTGAGGGCGGCCTGCACCATCGGCTGACGAAGATGTTGATCGGGCGTCATGCCGCAGGCGTGTTCCAGAAACGGCCGGACCACCCGGTGGAACACCACCATGGCCGACGTGATATGGCCGGGCAAACCCCATACCGGCTTGTTGCCGACACGCGCCAGAATCGTGGGTTTCCCCGGACTGACCGGGATGCCGTGAACCAGAATTTCGGAATCGCCCAATGCATTCAGCACTTCGATGGTTAAATCCCTGGTCCCTACGGAACTGCCCCCGGAGAGGATGACCATATCGCATTGTTTCAGCGCGTTTCCGCAAGCGTTCAGAAGCTCTTCAAAATCATCCTTTATAATGCCCAGCATCAGGGGATTGCCCCCTGCCTCCCTGATCTGGCTGCCGATGGAATAGGAGTTGACGTCCCGAACCTGGGCCGGGCCGGGGACGCTGTTGATGGGGACGATTTCATTGCCGGTTGAGATGATGCCGACGGTCGGCTTTTGATAAACCGGAACGCTGTGGATGCCCAAAGCCGCGAGCAGTCCGATTTCCTGGGGCCTCAATGTCCGCCCGGCCGAAAGCAAGGTTTTCCCGGCAGGCACATCCTCTCCCCGGAAGATCACATGGGTGCCCGGCGCGACGCTTTTGCCGGCCTCAAGGGTAATATTGTCTATTTCATCGGCATATTCCAGCATCACTACGCTGTCTGCCCCCTCCGGCAGCATCCCTCCGGTGGAAATCCGTACCGCATGACCAAAGGGCAGAGGGGCTTCCGGGGTCTCGCCCATGGCGACGGCCCCGCAAAGGGTCAGATACGCCGGATTCCCTTCTGTGGCCCCGAAGGTGGATTTGGCGCAAACCGCGTATCCGTCCATGGTGGACCGGGCAAAACCTGGAATGTCCTCGGATGATTGGATATCTTCAGCAAGAATCCTGCCGAAAGCTGATTCAATCGGTATGGTTTCAGCCCCGGCTACCGGAAACCGGGGGATGTATTTAAAAACCGTTTCAAGGGGCGTGACGGTGAAAAAATTTTTCATGAGAGGTTCTTTTGCTGGAATATTTCGGGATCTATTGTCCCTTCACCAACGCGGATGACCGGACCCTTGAGCGTGATAAACAGATCCTTTCCCACCCGGATGGACAGCTTTCCGCCCGGCATGTGAACCGTGATATCCTGATCGGTCAGGCCCAGCCGGTAAGCGACAGCGGCGGCTGCGGAACTGCTGCTGCCGGAGGCAAGGGTGTAACCGGCCCCGCGCTCCCAGATTTCAAGTGCGATGTTGGCCCGGTCGATGACCCGCATAAACTGGACATTGGTCCGGTTGGGGAAATTCGGGTGGGTTTCCAGCTTTGGACCCAGGGCTCTCGCCAGTTCCGGGGAAATGTCATCCCGGATCACCACGCAATGGGGGTTGCCGATGGTGGCGGCGGAATAAATAATTTTCTGACCGTCAATGATTAATTGGTCCTTTAATACCTCGCGAATCGGGCCGGCCACCGGGATGCTTTCGCTGTCAAAGCTCACGGTTCCCATGTCCACTGTTATCATCGTGTCCGGATGGACCTGGGCTTTCACGATGCCGCCGATGGTGGCGATGGTAAACGAATCATGGCCCACCCGTTTGCGGTCAAAAAGATATCGGGCGAAAATTCTTAAACCGTTGCCGCTTTTTTCCGCCTCGGAACCGTCCGGATTAAAAATCCTTACCGCGAAATCGGCTGTTGCGGTTTTATTCGGCCCGAATAGAATGCCGTCGGAGCCCATGCCGAAATTCCGGTGGCAAATCATCTGAATTTGAGATGTTGACGGTTTCATAAGGTTATCGGTTGGGTCCATCACTATATAATCATTGCCAAGTCCATGATATTTATAGAATTTCATTGTTTATCGATTGTTTTTTTAAGTTATGTGACGGAGGCGTCGTATTGTTTTGTCGATGATGCGGAGCAGGCCCATAAAATACACAGAAACAGCCTTATAAGACAATAATTATTTCCCGTCTGAAACAAAGGATAATTTTAAATTGCAGTTATTGCTTGGCCGGCTTATGTTCCTTTACATAAAAAAGGGTGTTTTTAACCACAGAGAGTACAGGGGACACGGAGAGGAGGATACTTCGTGCAGTCGCTTCTACCCAATGAGGTCCATATCTGGTGGGCCTTATTGGATTCCCATGAAAATGCGTTGCCGAAATGCGTTTGGCTTTTGTCGGATGAGGAGAGAAAGCGCGCGGATAAATTTTATTACGTCCGTCATCGGCATCGGTTCATCAAAACCCATAGCCTGTTGCGCCGAATTCTGGGGTATTATCTGGATGCGCCGCCCGATTCCCTTTGTTTTGTCAAAGATGACAACGGCAAGCCCGGTCTGAGTAAAACCGGCCCGCAAAATATTTATTTTAACCTTTCCCATTCCCATGAGGCTGTAATGGTCGGGGTTGCGCCGGATCGGCCCATCGGCGTGGATATCGAATACATTCGGCCCCTTTCCAATATGAAAGCCATTGCCGCGCGGTTTTTTTCCGAAGCGGAATATCAGGCGATTCAGGCAGTTCCCTTAGATGAACAAAATGCTGTTTTTTTTAAAATCTGGACCATGAAAGAAGCCTGGCTAAAGGCCACGGGAAAAGGCCTGGCCGGTCTGCGGGAAATACGGATGCGGGGTGACGCCTTGGCGGACGGGTATCCGGAAGATATCGTGATTGCCGATGTTTCCGATAAACCATGCTCCATTAAACCGCTTTATCCCGATCCTGGATATGCCGCCGCCGTTGCTGTCGCGGGGAATTCGGCCATTGTCCCCATCCTTCGGCGGACAGCGTGGCATGAATTTCCTGACCCATCAATGGGCCAACGCTTTGTCCTTGAAAAACCCAGTTGATTTCATTACAACTTCCTCATGGGATATATATTTGATTTCAAAGATGCGGAAGCCTATGACCGGTGGGCGGGCAAGGACGGCAATCAGCAGACCATTGATCTTGAAAATCGGCTGATAAAGGAGATGCTGCACCCGGCTTACGGGGATCGGCTGCTGGACATCGGGTGCGGCGCCGGTTCCAGCCTGATGCCATTTCTTAACAGGGGCATTCAATTAACCGGCGTGGACCCATCCCCTTATATGCTTGATATTGCAAGGAAAAAATTTGGCCACCGGGTGGATTTGCACCGGGCCCATGCCGAAGACCTGCCCTTTGACGATAATGCCTTTGAATACGCGTCCCTTTGCCTGAGCCTGGAATTTGCGGATGACCCGGAAAAGGCTCTGGCCGAGGCCTGCCGCGTGGCCAAGGACGGGATTTTTGTGGGTATTTTGAATAAATACTCGGTTACGGCGTTTCAGCGGCGCATAAAAGGGGTATTTGTTTCCACCATTTACAACCATGCCCGGTTTTTCAGCATCAGTGAAATAAACCGTTTGTTTTATTCGCTTCTGGGAGATGCGCCAGTGTCCTGGCTTACCACCTGTCATTTTCCCGAATGGAAAAATCCCTGGATCGCCCGTATGGAATCCTCCCGATGGATGAAAAAAAGTCCCTTCGGCGCGTTTGCCGGTATCATGGCGCGGCCGGTTCCCCGGTTTCGCACCCAGCCCCTTGAACTCAAGGTGAAGCCGAAACCGGTGCCAGCCAACACCCGTCCGGTCAGTTGCGCGGAGAAAAAGGCGGAATAAATGGGTCAATCGCCGGGTATGGAAACCCGGCCTACGGATTGTATATAAATTGCCGGATCGTAGGTCGGGATTTTTTCCCGACAAATGATTCATTTTGAAAAGTCATATCGATCGGGTGGGGGTGCTGTTTTATCAAAGGGGGTCCAATCATGGAAGCCATGCTATATGAGCCTTTAAAAGACGGTGTTGTTCATTGCCGGTTATGCAACCATTATTGCGTTATCAAGGACGGCTGCCGGGGATTGTGCAATGTCCGGGAAAATCAGGGCGGGCGGCTTTATACCCTGGTGTATGACAAAGTCGTCGCCTGCCATGTGGATCCCATTGAAAAAAAGCCGTTGTTTCATTTTTATCCCGGTTCCCTGGCTTTTTCTTTAGGCACCGTGGGATGCAATTTTCGGTGCCAATTCTGCCAGAACGCGGACATTGCCCAGATGGCCACGGATCATGACGGCCGGATCATCGGGAAAGCAATGACGCCGGAAGACATCGTGGGCGACGCCATGAGGTCCGGATGCCAATCCATCGCCTATACCTATACGGAACCCACGGTGTTTTTTGAGCTGGCCCATGCCGCCGCAACGACGGCCCATGACCGGGGACTTAAAAATATTTTTGTCACCAACGGCTATATGTCGGCTGAGGCCCTGGATCTGATTCATCCGGTGCTGGACGCGGCCAATGTGGATTTAAAGGCGTTTACAGATGATTTTTATAAAAAACAGTGCGGCGCACGCCTGGCCCCGGTCCTGGAAACATTAAAAAAAATGAAAACCCTGGGGGTGTTTGTGGAAGTGACCACCCTGATCATTCCGGGCTTAAATGATGATCCGGCGGAATTAAAGGATCTGGCCCGATTTATCGCAACCGATCTCGGGGCTGACACCCCCTGGCATGTCAGCCGGTTTCATCCCACCTACCGGCTCACGGACCGCCCCCCCACGCCGGTGAATACCTTGCTGCGGGCACGGGACATCGGCCTGGCGGCGGGATTGAAATATGTGTATACCGGAAATGTTCCGGGCCGGGAAGGGGAGAACACCTTGTGTTACGGCTGCGGCAGGGTTTTAATCAAACGCATGGGATTCACTGTTTTTGAGAACAGGGTAGAGAACAGCCGGTGCCCTGACTGCGGGGCAGTGATTCATGGGAAAGGGCTGCAAAGAAATTACGAATGATGAATTACGAATTAGGAATGAATGCATAAAAAATCATTTTTTAATCCGCCATTCGTAATTCGTAATTATTAATTCGTAATTTACTGATAGGTGTAAATGAACGCGCAATATAAATTAAGCGAAATGTTTCGTCAAATCCCCTCCACCGTCCTGACCTACGGCCGGATGATCAAGTTCAGCCACACTATCTTCGCCCTGCCGTTTGTGCTGTCGGCGGTGGCGCTGGCAAGCCGGACTCATGCCATCACGGTCCCGATGGTTTTCTGGATTCTGGTGGCGGCGGTCAGCGCCCGGTCGGCGGCCATGGGGTTCAATCGCATCGCGGATGAAGCCCTGGACCGCGCCAATCCCCGGACCAAAGAGCGGGAAATCCCGTCCGGCCGGTTGTCCAGAACCGCCGCCATCGGGTTTGTGGCGGGTTCCTCCTTGGCATTTGTGCTGGCCGCCGCCATGCTTGGCCGGTTATGCCTGTGGTTTTCCGTGCCCGTACTCCTGGTTCTGTTCGGCTATTCCTATACCAAGCGGTTCACCCGCTGGTGCCATCTGTACCTTGGGTTCGCCATTTCCATGGCCCCCATGGGCGCGTGGATCGCCGTTACCAATAAATTTTCAATGGGCATTGCAAGCCTTTCCCTGGCCCTGCTCGCCTATATCGCCGGGTTTGACATTATTTACGCCTGTCAGGACACGGATTTCGACAAGGAACAGAACCTGTTTTCCCTGCCGTCCAGAATCGGGGTGGCAAAGGCCCTGTTGTTGTCCTCCCTGCTGCATGTTCTGTCCTTTGGATTTTTTCTGGGTGTCTATGTGCTGTTTGATATGGGGTCGGTGTATCTTGCCACGGTCGTCATCATCGGCGCGTTGTTTGTGGCGGAGCATCGCCTGGTGAATCCGGATGATCTAAAACATATTGATATTGCTTTTTTTCATGTCAACAGCGTTATTTCCGTTTTATTGTTTGTGGGGATACTGGCCGATGAGGTGGTGAGAAGATGGAGCTAGACCGGAAAAAGATTATTGTGGCCATTACCGGCGCATCCGGCGGCATTTACGGGATCCGGCTGGCGAGGGCGCTTCTGGCCCTGCCGGTGGAGGTGTATCTGGTTGTCTCGTCGTCCGGCCGCCAGGTGATGATGCATGAAACAGGTTATGAATCCGGAATGTTGGAAACGTTTTTGCGCGCAAGCGGCGCGATATTTCATGAACAGGCAAAGCTGATTGAAATCCCGCCGGATGATTTTTCCGCCCCCATCGCCAGCGGGTCATTCCGGCAAGACGGCATGGTCATCGCCCCCTGCTCCATGAATACCCTGGCCGCCATTGCAAACGGCATCACGGACAATCTCATTCACCGGGCCGCGGATGTCTGCCTCAAGGAACGGCGGCCGCTCATCCTGCTGCCCAGGGAAACCCCGCTAAGCCTTGTTCACCTGAAAAACATGGTGCGGGCGGCCCAGGCCGGGGCCATGATCCTGCCGCCGTCGCCGGGATTTTACCACCGGCCCCAAACTATCAATGATCTGGTGGACGGCATCGTGGCGAGGGCTCTGGATCATCTGGGGCTTGCCCATGATCTGTCCCCACGATGGGGAGAATAGGGCTCGCGCCGTCATCATGTCTGAATTCGATTTATCCTCTTCATGGCAGCGTCTGCTGGCGGCCAGTATCGTCACGCCGGAAGCATTGGCCGAAAACGTGCCCGTTGATGCGGCATCGCTCCGCCAGGTCACGCAAAAATACCCCATGCGCATCAATCCGTATTTTATGTCCCTGATTGCCGAAACAAACGGCCCGATCTGGCGGCAATGCGTGCCGGACATCAAAGAGCTGGAGCAGGATGAAACGCTTGCGCCCGATGCCTTGCGGGAAGAGCCCCAGTCCCCGACGCCGAACCTGATCCACCGGTATCCGGACCGGGTGCTGTTCATGGTGTCCAACCAGTGTGCCATGTATTGCCGTCACTGCATGAGAAAACGCCGGGTGGGGCCGGTTCGGGTGCCGGACGCCGACCTTGACCGGGGCGTCGCCTATATCCGGTCCCAGCCGGGAGTCCGGGAAGTGATCCTGTCCGGCGGTGATCCGCTCTTGATGGCCGATGACCTGCTGGAGCGGCTGCTGTCCGGGATTCACCGGATTCCCCAGGTGGATGTCATCCGGATTCATACCCGGACGCCCTGCGCCTTGCCCCAGCGCATCACCAGCGATCTTGTGACGATTTTCCGGCGGTTTGCGCCGCTTTATATCAATATCCAGTTCAATCATCCGGATGAAATCACGGGGGCCGCCGAAACCGCCTGCGGGATGCTGGCGGACGCGGGCATTCCTTTAGGTTCTCAGACCGTGCTGCTGAAGGGAGTGAATGATGACCCGGATGTCATGATGCGGCTCATGCGCAAGCTTTTAAAAATCCGGGTCCGGCCCTATTATCTGCACCACGCGGACCCCATCGAAGGCACCCGGCATTTCAGGACGTCCCTTGAAACCGGAAAGCGAATTATGAATCATCTCCGGGGCCGGATGTCCGGCATGGGGGTTCCTTATTATATGATCGACCTTCCCGGCGGCGGCGGTAAAATTCCGGTCCTCCCGGACTATGTGAAGAGGGAATCTTCATCGAACCTGACCATCAGAAATTTTGCCGGGAATTTATACGATTATCCGTTATAATGTATATTCAGATCGTTTTATAAACCCCAATAACCCGTCAAAAGGCCGCAAAGGAATCAGCTATCATGAATTTCACCATCACTCATGCCTATGACCAGGACACGGAAACCGTTTTCAAGGTTCTGACGGACCCGTCTTATCTTGTCAAAAAGTTCGAAGCCACAGGCGCAAAAAAAATTGAAATTCTCGAATGCGGGCCAGCCGGCAAGCATTTTGTCATTGGCCGCCAGATGGATATTCCGGCCAACCCGCCGGAACTGCTCAAAAAGTTTATTAAACCCATGAATGCCGTGAAGGCGAAGGATACCTGGAAATCCTTTGACAAACTTCTCAAAACCGGTGTGTTTGAGCTTGACATTAAAGGCCTGCCCGTCGTCATGGCGGGTCTCCTCACCCTGAAGCCCACGAAAAAAGGGTGTGATTATATCATCGAATTCGAAGCCAAATGCGGCATTCCGCTGGTGGGCGGAAAAATTTTGTCCATCGTGGAGCGGGACACCCGGGCCAACCAGCAACTGGATTATGAATTTACGAAAAACTATCTGAAAAAATTATAATTTTTAATAGAACCGCACTCAGGAGGGAAAGATTCATGACATTGCTTGCAAAAGACATCATGGTTACGGAATTTGATAAAATTAACGAGGATGCGCCCATTGAAAAGGCCATCCAGATGATATTAAACGGCAAGCTTCGGAAAACAGGGCATAAAACCATCAGTTTGATCGTGGTGGATGATTTTGACCGTTTGACCGGCGTGATTACAATGTTTGATATTTTATACCATCTGCGGCCGTCGTTTTTGAACTGCGGCATCAGCGGCGAAGAAATGCAGTGGAGCGGGCAGCTCGGGAAACTCATAGACAATATGAAAGGCAAAAAGGTCAAGCAGGTCATGAGTGAAACCATTGTGGGCGCTTCCCTGAACGAACATGTGATGGTGCTTCTGGACCGCATGATCAAACACAAATACCGCCGCCTCCCGGTGCTTCAGGACCATAAACCCATCGGCATTGTTTATATATCGGACCTTTATCATCATCTTTTTTCAGGCAGGGCGATATAGGCGCGCCCGGTTTTTATATTCTAACAGCTTTAAAAAAGGCCAATAAAAGCATTATATGCTTTTATTGGCCTTTTTTAAGTATTTTATATCTATCTTCGTTGACATTGTATGTGATTGGTTTTATAATAGCCTATAAAAGGTATTTTATACTTAAAATTAATAAATAATAGCTGAAAAAAATAACTGTTATGGATTTTTATTCAATGACGGATAAAGGGGTTGGGGCGGAGATCGGCAGCCGCATCAGATCTTTGCGTCTGCGTTGCAACCTCACCCAGCAACAGGTGGCGGATGCCGCCGCACTATCGCTTAATGCCATCAAGTCCCTTGAATCCGGGAAAGGAAAGCTGCTGACCCTGATTGCCGTGTTGCGGGAACTGGGCGGGCTGGACGGGATGGACGGTTTTATCCCGGAACCGCCTGTCAGCCCGCTCCAACTGGTCCGGAACCAGGGAAAGAAACGCCAGCGGGCGTCCGGCCATCGCGGTAATGAAGATAAAGCGGAGGCAGGTGAATGGTAGAAAAAGTGGAAACAGCCGTTGTCAGTATTTGGGGAGAACCGGCGGGAGCTGTGGCATGGCTGGCGGATCGCGGATACGGGGTATTTGAATTTTATCCGGATTTTCTGAAAAAAGACCTCGATATTTCGCCGCTCCACATGGGGTTGGAAGCCGCCCGGAGGGGAGACGGGATATTTTCATTTCCCGGATTAAACAGGGAAACGTTTATGGGACTGCCGGGACTCCTTGCGGACGCGCTGCCGGATAAGTTCGGCAACAGCATCATTGATGCCTGGCTGACACGCAACGGGCGGGATATCGCCGGATTCAGCCCGGTGGAGCGTTTGTGCTATACCGGCAGGCGGGGAATGGGCGCTTTGGAATTTGCGCCCCCCGTCGGGCGGGAGCTGGACCGTCCGGTTCCGGTGGCGGTGGCGGAGCTGGTGGACCTGGCGCAGCGGGTGATGTCCGAGCGGCTGGGGCTGAATGCGGCAATCGGCCCTTCCGAAAAGGAAAACGCGGAAGCGGTGATGGATATTCTGCGGGTGGGGACATCCGCCGGTGGTGCGCGGCCCAAAGCCGTCATCGCAATGGATGGAAACGGCAACGTGATGTCCGGGCAGAGCGATGTTCCGGCGGGATATGATTACTGGATTCTGAAATTTGACGGGGTGACCGACCTGGAATTGGGGGAGCCCAAAGGCTTTGGCCGCATCGAGTATGCCTATTATTTAATGGCATTGGATGCGGGAATCGACATGACGGAGTGCCGTCTGCTTATGGAAAACGGCCGGGCCCATTTTATGACCCGGCGGTTTGACCGCGCAGGCGGCGAAAAAATCCATTTGCAGTCCTTGTGCGGGGTGGCCCATTACGATTATAATGCCGCAGGCGCTTATGGCTATGAACAGGCATTCAGCGTCATGCGGAAACTCCGGCTGAGCAAGGCCGACGCCATCCAGCAGTACCGGCGGATGGTGTTTAATGTGGTGGCCCGGAACCAGGATGATCACACGAAAAACATTGCGTTTCTGATGAACCGGGAGGGCCGCTGGAAATTGTCGCCTGCCTATGATGTGGTGTACTCCAACAACCCGGCCGGGAAATGGACCCGGCAACACCAGATGAGCATCAACGGCAAGCGGGACAACTTCACGGCATCAGATCTTGTGGCGGTGGGGGAATCCATCAGCATTTCAAAGCCTCTGGAGATTGTCCGGCAGGTGGTGGAAACGGTGAAAAGATGGCCTGAATTTGCCCGCCGGGCGGGTGTTTTGGAAAATCACATAGTGGAAATCGGGCAGCATCATCGCACGCTTGATCTGTGAGGTTGGGGCCGTGATTCGTCATTTTTTGAATGGTTCGGGAATCATTTTCCACACCATAGATTGTTTTTATAAAGGATATACATAATCCCTTGCCCGTTGGGCCTTCACTAAAAACCGGGGAACTTCAGTATGATCCTTCAAACCCATTTTATTTTACACTTGGAACAATGCCATCAAATTGAAGGTCGATACATATGAAATCGATAAAAGAAAAAGACATCAAGCAAATCATACTTGATCAGGCGATAGAGATTTATATAAAAGACGGTCTTGATTCCCTCTCCATGCGCAAGGTGGCAAAAATGGCCGGCATAACCCCCGGCGCCATTTATTGGCATTACCCTAATAAAGAGGCCCTGGTCGCAGAGATTTTTCTCGATGGTGTCAGGACGTTTTCTGAATACATGTTTCGATCTTTAAGCGGCAGAACACCGGCAGATCGATTAAAGATAATCATGGAAGCTTTTCTCCAGTTCGCACTGGAACAACCGAAACACTTTGAAGTTTTTTTTCTGAAACGACCGGATATCGTAGGTATTGAACAGTCCAGAGAGTTTGACGATCAGCGTTTGGTTGCATTTCGTATCCTCATGGATCGCGTTCGCGAATGCATGGATAGTGGTCTAATCAAGAAGGGGGAGGTCTATGATTTCTCTCTTATGCTTTTGAGCTCCGCACAGGGATTGGTAACCCTTTACCTGATGGGGCAGCTGGAGATTGATCAAGCCGGATTCACATCACTATTTTACAAGAATTTCGAACTGCTTTTACAGAATATCGCGCCTTAAGACCCGAAAAACCTTCACTTCCACTTTTTCATTCAAGCGTAATCAGCAGAATCAGTGTGGATTCTGCAAAATTCTTCATTTACTTCCATTTTGATCATTAGATCAATCATTTCCCGCCCAAAAAAGCAAAATCCGATATTGACGATTATTTTTACGTTACTTGATTGGACATTGGTGCCGCGCACAATTTTATTATTAATTTAACTCTTGTTTAATATATATATTCTTTATTTTATATATATTATTTTTTTGATTGACATTTTTTTTATATATTCTTAAACATACGTTTAATGAAAGTCAATTTTATAATTATATTAAAAGGAGAATCCTGGATATGCAAACAACCCAAAGTTATCATAATGCCAATCTACCAGGTTCATGGGACGCTATTGTCATCGGCTCCGGTATCGGCGGCCTTACCCCTGCTGCTTTCCTTGCAAGAGAAGGGCAGCGCGTACTTGTCCTTGAGCGCCACAGTATTGCCGGAGGGTGCACTCAAGTAATCAGCCGTAACGGGTATGAATGGGACATAGGGCTTCACTATGTCGGACAGGTTCAGCGTCCTGGCAGTTCTTTGAAAAGAATCATAAATCATATCACTGACAAAAAGCTCCAGTGGGCACCCATGCCGGACGTATACAATCGCATCGTTGTAGGTGACAGATCTTATGAGCATGTTGCCGGTGTGGAGCGTTTTAAAGAACGCATAAAGGGGTATTTCCCGTCTGAGGGAAAAGCCATAGACACGTATATGGACTTGGTCACACGCGTCACCAAATTATCACGGAATTTTTTTGCGGAAAGAGCCTTGCCTGAAGAGATCGGAGAACCTCTCTATAACGAAATGAGCCTGCCATTCCGTGAATACTCTGATCAAACGGCACTGGAAGTGCTCAAGAAACTGACAGACAATGATGAATTGATAGCGGTTCTTTGCGGAAACTGTGGAGATTATGTATCCACACCGGGCCGTGTATCATTTGCCATGCAGGCGATGCTTACCCACCATTATATTGATGGAGCCAGCTATCCTGTTGGTGGTTCCGGTCGATTTGTCGAAACCATTGGTAATGTGATTAAATCTTCCGGAGGGAAAATAATTGTTGATGCGGAGGTAGCATCCATTCTTATAAAAAATGAAAAAGCCTGTGGTGTTGTCATGAAAGATGGACGCGAGCTCCTTGCACCGGTTGTTATTAGCGATGCTGGCGTCAGAAACACGATGCTGCGCATGATGCCTGAAGAAATCTGCATGGCTACGAATCTGGTTGATCATTGCAGGGATCTGGAGTTGTCGCACTCTTACGTTGTCCTGAATATAGGCATCAGGGAATCCAACAAGACACTCATGTTAAATCCGGCAAACACCTGGGTCCATCCCAGTGCTGATATCGACAGAGATGTGGCGGTTTATGAGAAAGACCCTGAAAATACTCCGCTTCCGCTTCACTTTATCTCCATCCCCTCCGTAAAGGATCCTTCATGGGAAGACCGTTTTCCAGACCGGACGACCATCGACATCTGTAGCTTGACCACATGGTCACTTTTCAAGCCCTATGCCGGTACGCAAAGGGGAAAGCGTGGGAAAGAATATGAAAACCTGAAACAAAGACTCAGTCAAGAAATGCTGTCGCAGGTTCTCCGCTTTTACCCAAACCTTGAAGGGAAGATTGATTACATGGAGCTGTCAACTCCACTAACCTTTAATCATTATCTGGGCAGAGAGCAGGGGGAAATCATGTCAATAGCGCATACGCCCAAAAGGTACCAGCAACGATGGTTACGGGCAGCCTCCCCAGTCCGGAATCTCTTTTTTACCGGCCAGGATATAGCCTCCGGCGGGATCTCGGGTGCCATCGGTGGTGGTGTAATGGCCGCTTCTTCTGTTCTGGGGAAAAATGTGGTGGTGGATATAAAGTAGCTTATGGCGATATCCTATAAATAAATCAGCAACATATTATTTAATATGACTGGAGATCATTCGGTTTTCCAGACTCCTGAGGGTAAAACATGACTAAAGTCAGTATCTTTTACAAGAATATCAACATTGATATTAGAAATCGCAATTTACGCAAAGAGGTATGAACACATGAAGAATTTTCAATTTGTAAATCCAACAAAAATTATTTTTGGCAAAGGTGAAATCAGAAGGCTTTCAAAAGAAATCCCGCCAGGAAGCAAGATCCTGATACTCTATGGTGGTGGGAGCATAAAAAAAACAGGCCTTCTGGATTCAATAAAGGTTGAACTTAAAGATTACGAACTCGGGGAATTCGGTGGAATAGAACCCAATCCGACTTACGAAACACTTATTGAAGCCGTGGGGCTTGTCAGGAAAGAGGGGTACGATTATCTTCTCGCTGCCGGAGGAGGGTCTGTTATAGACGGGACCAAATTCATCGCGGCGGCTGTTCCTTATATCCATGATGATCCATGGAGGCTTGTAACAGGCCATAAGGCCATAAAAAACGCATTGCCCTTTGGTGTCGTATTAACACTTCCGGCAAGCGGATCGGAAATGAATAACGGAGCGGTCATTACCCAAAAAGGTATCCAAACAAAACTCCCGTTTTTCGGTCCTGCACTGTTCCCAAAATTTTCGATACTTGACCCTGTTTACACATATACGCTTCCTGAAAAGCAGATTGCCAATGGTGTCGTCGATTCTTTTATGCACATCATGGAGCAGTATCTAACTTATCCGGTTGATGCAAAAGTCCAGGATCGTTTTTCCGAGGGACTCTTGTCCATACTTATCGAGGAAGGCCCGAAAGCCCTTGCCGATAAGGAAAACTACAATGTCCGTGCAAACATTATGTGGACTGCGACCATGGCTTATAATGGCCTCATCGGCAGCGGAGTCCCTCAGGACTGGTCAACGCATATGATCGGCCATGAAATAACCGCTTTATATGGCCTGGATCATGCCCAGACCCTGGCCATTGTATTCCCGTCAATGCTTGAAGTGATGAAGGAGGAGAAGAAAGAAAAGCTCTTGCAGTATGGACAGCGGATATGGAATACCGGCGTGTCGCTAACCGAAGAAAAAAGAATATCTCTTGCAATAGACAATACCCGGAAATTCTTCGAACGCATGGGGCTTAAAACTCGATTTTCAGATTACAATCTTGGCAGGGAAGTGATTGACCAGATAATCGCAAGTCTGGAGGCGCATGGGATGGCCAAGCTCGGGGAAAATGGTCATGTTGCTGCTGATATCGTACGCAAGGTATTGGAGATGAGTCTATAAAAGGGCACCCGATAAGTCTGATTGTTTTTACATTGCAGTCAGTTCAATAACTAACCCCCATGCCCGGATGGGCACAACGAAGGATGAAAATGGGTAAGATTTAACATTTAGATATAATTAATCTTTTTTGCATTTTCATATAAACTATTCCCGCTTAACAAATGGTTATTAGACAGTTGATTGGGGCCGACCGGAATTCATGCAATCATGGCCATTTGACCCCGCTTATCTTCTCCTGCCCCTCTCATTAATCGGCGATCGCCTTTTCAACCAGTTCCAGAACCTCGCTAACGGGCACTCTTTGTTTTGTCTTGGCAATAAATCCTGTTTTGTGGGCAAATTTTATTCTCTCATCGCCTTCCAGTTTAGAAAAATCCACGCCAGTAGCCTTATTCAGCCTTGCCAGCCGCCAGCCTTCACCACGACCGTCATAGGAAACGGAAATTTCAGCAGGCGGCTCCATCCCCGATTTTTTAAAAGTTCATCTTCCTTTATCAAGAAAAGTAGAAGAAAAAAGGGCCGGTGGGAATTGTTTTCAAAACCTGGAAAGCCGGTTTCAATTGAAAGCATCACCGCTTATCCGAACGATTCATGGGGACTTCCCGCCCGGGAATTCTGGGGACATCCTACTTAATCAACCGGCTTTCATCTTTTACTTTTCTTTGGCGGGCAAAGAAGATGGTTTCGTAAAAAGTCAAAATTTTGAAATTTCAAGTTCATAACTTATTGATATTGTTGGCCATGAATTTTAAAAAATCACGTTTTTCCGACTTTTTACGAAACTATCAAAGAAAAGTAACAAAAGAAACCCGCCCCGCGATTGCGGACAGCCCCCTGAAGCGGATGGTTTCCGTGGCGCGGGCAAAAACTCGCTGAACGCGGTGGTATGCCGGTATTGTTGTTCCGATATCGTTTTTTGTGCCCGGCGGGTGCATTGGCTTCGATCCGCTCAAACAGTTTCCCCGCGTGATCCACGGAAACCACCCGGTTCAGGGCCGCATCGCAATGGGCTCCCCTTCACCCAGCAAGGATGTTCTCGGTTCGGGAATTCGGAGGACAGAGTACACATTTAACCGGCTTTCGTAATCGGTCACCCTCCGCCGAGCGGATTTTATCAGTTTTACATAGCTTCGAAACACCATACCTGTTTGGGCAGTCTCCAGCGTTTTCCTTGCCAGAAATATATTCCTATGCAACCAATCAAGTAAAAGTCAAAATTCTCGGCAACATGCGCCGCAGGATCTGAAAATCTGCCCCGGATGCACTTTTGAGTTAGGTCTTGAATCTCAGGCGGATATCATTTATAAAACAAAGCCTGTTTCACGATGAACAGGCTTTAATCATGAATTTTGATATGTTAACAGATATACAACAGAAAAGATTGCGTAAGGATTTTGTTCATGAAAAACCGTTTTCCCTTTTATTCAATAATGGTTTTGCTGCTTGGAAACATGCTGCTGGTGCCGGGGCCTGCTTTTAGTGAAACTGTCTCGTTTCCCCTGCAACTGGATTATCCTTTTCTCACCACCCTTGTTATTCAATCGGCTTTTACAGACCTTGACCAGACGATGGTCGTCATCGATGCGGACAACGACTGTCAGCGGATTACCCTTTCGAATCCAAAATTTGAGAGCGATAACAATCTCTTGCGGTTTGAAGCCGCCGTCCACCTGAAGGGGGGAACTCCCCTGGGGGAGGATTGCTTGCTTCCCCTCGAATGGGACGGGTATCTGGTGGCGCATTTAAAACCCCGGATGAGTCCCAGCAACTGGCGCCTGTCCTTTGATTCGGTGGATTCCGTGCTTCTGGACAGAAATCGCCGTCCGGACAGTCTGGTGGGGCGCTTTTGGGATCTTTTTGAAGCGCCGGTAATGGCCCGCATGAGCCGGATCCGCATTGCGGTCAATGAACCCATGGAGCAGTTGAAGCCGTTTCTGCTTTCCTCTGTGCCCGAATCCGATCATCCCCGGATGAACGATATGCTGTCGAGCCTCCGGCCCGGAACGGTTGTGGCTGAACCGGATGCCCTTAAAATTCAAATTCTTGCGGATATCGTAACTGCCGGTGCCGCGCCGGAACCCCCGCCCGCGCCCCTGACCAGCCAGGAGATAGACGCCTTTGTCGAAATATGGGAAACCTGGGATTCTTTTCTGGTCCAGACCCTGATGTCTTTGATGGACATGCCCTTAACGCCTGAGGAACGAGATGTGCTGATGGCGGTGCTGCTGGACGCAAGATATCAGTTTGTCAAAGTGCTTGAGGAAAAAACACCGGGCTCTTCGGGCGATTTTGTGAGATCGCAGTTTGTGGATGCATGGGAAACATTGTCGCCCATTATCAAAAATCACCTGACACGCCAGCCGTCCGCCAATTCATGGGGGTATCTTGCGTTTTTTACCGCATCAGACGCGCTTTCCGCCCTCGACAAACTCGGACCAGCCATGAATATTGAAATCAGCCGGAATGGATTTATCCGGCTGGCGCGAATGCTTTCCGACAACAAGGCCCTGACCCTGCAATACAGCATGCTGGCGGACCCGGCGTTGCGGACCCTTCTGGGCATGGCGGCGGCCCCGGAGATCACCAGCCCCGCCTTTGACGAAAGGCTTCTTGAAGAGCAGGAGATGGACAGGGAAGCAGAACCTGCGCCGGTAATGCCGCAAGCCTTCATGAATTTCCGCAGGCAATTGATATCGGCCCTTTGCCGGCCGCTCTCGCCTGCTGCGTGCTGGGCAGCTAAAACCGGGGTTTCCCCCAGTGTGGGAGAATTGAAATACTGGCTGGTGACCCGGGACAATGTCGAGGACCATCTTCAGAAAATTAAACCCGTTCTGGAACTGGCCACCCAGGAAAATTTAAAAAAGAGTCCCATTCCGGAAAACCTGATTCCAACATTTCAGGATGCGGTTTACGCCTTTGCGTGGCAGGAAAGCTGTTTCCGCCAGTTTATTCTTGAAAAAAACAAATTGACTTATATCCGGTCATATACCAACACGTCCGTGGGCATGATGCAGATTAACGAACGGGTATGGCGGGGGATGTATGATATTGAACATCTTCGCTGGGACGTTAATTACAACGCCTCGGCGGGGGTTGATATTCTGAATACCTATTTAAAGAAATACGCCCTGCCCAAAATGAAAAAGCTTACAGGCAAGAACGCGCTGGACAATGACGGCGTGGCCGGTTCGCTGTATGCCATGTACAATGCGGGCCCAGGAGGGTTTTCCAAGTATGTCAAACGCCGGAGCGCCGGTAAGTTCACCAATATCGACAGGCATTTCAAGGAAAAATACGACTGGGTCACGAGCGGCGAGTGGGACAAGCTTGGAAATTGCTTTTAATTTTAATGATTTCCGGCCGGAATTGGCCGGTTTTCCGGGCCTGATGGTCTTTCCATTTGACGATCCCCATGGAAATAAAGAAAAGACCGAAACCGAACAGGGCCGCATAGGCGGAAGGGTTGCCGTTATATGCGGCAGCCACGCGTTCCCCGATCAACGCGCCGATGATCATGAGGATAATGGGAAATATATAGAGAAAAAACGCCAGTAAAAAGAGACGGGTGGAGTTATACGATACCACCACAATGTCTCCGACTTTGGCATGGATGGGATTGGCCGCTTCCACCTCTATTTCTTCATCGTTGCCGGACATGTGGCAGTGATTCTTTTCCGCGCAGTGTCCGCAGGCTGTTTTTTGCCGGGTCCGCAGCAGGGCGGTTGTACCGTTAACCTTTATAATAGTGCCTTCTTCGATTGCCATAAGGTTTCCTTTAGCCGTTTGATGGATGGATGTAACTTTATTAATCACTTCATTGGGCCATGTCAACCCTTCCTGTGGCAAATGCAAGGCGGATGGGCAAGGCGAATGGGCGGATTTATCATCAGCCGGGGCAGGTGAAAAAGATGCGTATTTTAAAAAAAATCGTTATTGCCATGGCGGTTTTGCTGGGGTTGTATTCGGTGGCAGGCTTTGTCCTTATCCCCATTATTCTTGAGACGGTGCTGCCGGACAAGCTGGGCCAGTTCCTGAACCGGCCGGTACGGGTGGGGGTGATTGCATTCAATCCTTTTGCACTGGATTTTCGGGTGGATGCCCTGGATATCCGGGAGAAAAACGGCGTGGATCCGTTTGTGGCGTTTGACACCCTGTTTGTCCATCTTAATGCGAATTCAATATTAAAACAAGGTCTTATCATTCAGGAAGCGCGTCTTGACAAGCCTGTGGCGCATCTGGCGAGGGTGGATGCCAATACATTTAATTTTTCCGATTTGACCAAGGCTGAAACATCTGAAAAAGACAAACCGGAAGCATCAGGAAGGCCGTTCCGGTTTGCTCTCCGGAATCTCCGTATCACTGATGGCTCCCTGTTTTTTCGGGATGAACCAATAAAAAAGAATCATGCCATATCCCAGTTAAACTTTTCATTGCCCCTGATTTCCAATTTTGAAGAAGATGCGGCGACCGATGCGGCGGCGACGCTCACCGCCGTTATCAATCATGCAAAGGTTTCCGTTGACGCCAAGACCCTGCCGTTCCATGAGCCGCTGGATGCGAGAATAAACCTGGCCCTCGCCGGCGCTAAGATCCCGTATTATTTTGACTATGTGCCAAAAGACATGACCGGGGTGGATATTGCTTCAGGTTCCCTTGACGCCCGTGCGCAAATTCATTTTCTGCAAGCAAAAAAAGGGCGAAACCTGACGGTTCAGGGTGATATCACTGTGGTGGACCTGAACTTGAAAGACCGCGCCGGCGCATCCATCCTGACCCTTTCAAGACTTACGGCGGCGTTGGCCCCATCCCGCATCTTGGAGCGCGAGGTCCGTTTGTCTTCGGTGAAATTAGAGAAACCGTCGCTTTTTGTGAACCGGAACAAAGAGGATGACGTCAATTTGACGACCCTTGGGCCGAAACCTTCGGCAGTCCCGGCAGCTTCGGCAGAACCGGCTAAAAAACCCACGGCTTCGGAAAAGCCTTTCCTGTTATTGGTGGATACCTTTTTGCTGGATTCCGGAAAGGTGATGTTTGTGGATCATGGGGCAGCCAGTGCTGAGCCGGATGCCAAGCCACATGAAATTGATATTGATAATCTGAATATCGCCATCAACAATTTTTCCCTGGAACCGGGCAAGACGATTGGGTTTGATGTGAAGACCCAGGTAAATCGGAACGCCAATATTTCGTCATCCGGCAGAATGACGCTGACCCCGCTGTTCGTGGAAAGCGAATTTAAAATCGCCGACATTAATTTTGCCTGGTTTCACCCCTATATTCCTGAAAATATAAGATTAAAAATCAAGGATGGCCGCTTTTTCGCGGACGGCGCGGCATCAGTGAACCAAACGCCGGAAGGTCTTGTGAACGCTTCATTAAAAGGCCGCGTGGCGGTGAATGATCCGGCTTCTCAAGGGACGCTTCCCGCAGAAACCGGAAACGCCAAAGCCGACAATCCTGATGCCGGCCATGCGGTTGATCTGGCGGCAAAATCAGGCCCGGCCGCTGATCCGCTGGTGGTGGTGCTGGATGATTTGAATGCAAGTATCAGTGATTTCTCCATGGAACCAGGAAAGGTTGCCCGGTTTGACATAAAGACCCGGCTGAACCGGGAAGCCGATATTTCCGCATCCGGCCAGTTGGGGATGGCCCCGCTGTCCCTGGAAAGTGATTTCACGGTGGCGAATTTCCCGGTGATGTGGGTACAGTCATATATCCCTGAAAATGTACAATTTAAAATCAGAGATGGCCGATTTTCGGCGGATGGCGGCGTTTCCGTGGGCCTGACGCCGGAGGACAAGGTTGCTGCCACCGTTAAGGGCGCACTGGCAGTAAATGATTTTGTTTCCGAAAATTCCGGGACAGGGAAACCATTTACTTCCTGGGGTGATTTTTCCATAAAAGGCCTGAACATCGACACCCACCCCCTTCGCATCAACATGGATCAGATTCTGCTGAAAAAGCCAAAATTTGCGATGGTACTCTATAATGATGGAACTTCCAGCGCCACAAGCATCATAAAGCCCGCAAAATCCCCGGCGCCTGAATCTTCAGCCGGGAAAACGGCGGCTTCCGAACCATCGTCTCCATTTCCCCCCATCACTGCCGGTGAGGTGATTTTGGAACACGGCGATTTTAAATTTACGGACCAGACCATTGATCCGGATTTTTCTACCCGCCTGCGACTGAACCAGTTGCGGGTTACCGGGCTGACATCGGAAAATTTTACATCCGCCACCGTGAAGGCGGATGGGATCATCGACAATGATGCGCCCGTTAAAATTTCCGGCGTTATCAATCCCATGAAAGATCAGATGTTTATCGATTTAACGGCCGAGGTGTCCAATATGGAGCTGAGTCCCCTGTCGCCTTATTCAGGCAAATTCATCGGCCAGGTCATCGGAAAGGGCAAGCTCACCACCTATCTGGCTGTAAAACTGGACGGGGAGAAACTGAAGGCGCAAAATCGATTGGTGCTGGATCAGTTGACCCTGGGCCGGAAAGTGAATAGTTCGGAAGCCCTTGATCTGCCCGTGGGGCTAGCCATTTCTCTTTTGAAAGACCGGAGCGGGAAGATTGATGTGGATCTGCCCATATCCGGCCGTACTGATGACCCGAAGTTTGGGATATTTAAAACCATCCTGGAGGCGTTTAAAAAACTGATTGTCAAAGCCGCTGCCTCGCCCTTTGATCTGGTGGGCGGCATTGTGGGCGGCGGGGCGGAACTTCAGTATATTGAATTTGAACCCGGGATAGCGGAAATCAATGAAACAGGGTCAAAAAAACTGTCGGCTGTGGCAACCCTGATGTTTGAGCGGCCGGGACTCAAAATGGATATGACGGGGTATGTGGACAAGGAAAAAGATCGGGAGGGCCTGGCTGCGGCCAGTGTGGATCGGGAACTGAAAACATTAAAGGCCAAAGACGCATATAACTCGCGGGCTTCCCGGCCTAAACCCGAAGACATTGAATTAACCCCGGCGGAATATGCACAGTATGTGAAAGAACTTTATGCCGAGCGGGCAGGGGAGGATTATGACAAATCCCTGCCGATTCCGGAAATGGCGGCCTATTTGAATGCTTTAGTTCCTGTTTCCGAGCAGGATTTGCGAAAGCTTTCGGTTGCAAGGGCGTTGCAGGTGAAATCGGCTATCCTGAAGGACAGCCGCATTGCCGGTGACCGTCTTTTTTTAAATGAAGCAAAGGCGTTGACGCCTAAAAAAATTAAAACCTTCAGCGCCGCAAGGGTGGAGCTGGGGCTTAAATAATAATTGAAACGCAATGATAGGGAGTAATGATTTATGGCGCGTGTGGATGATTATATAAATGCAAAAACAATGGCGGCGGAACGGCTTTCAAAAGAGGCGGCTGAGGATATCGCCCGGTTTTCCGGGTTCGAGATGATGGATGATCAGGCTTTCCGGGTGGTTTTTTTAAACCGGACATACAGGGTCAGTTATCCGGATTTTGAATTTGTTGACATGTCGGATGTCGCAGCGCCCGTTCCCATTCAGGAACAGGTGCTGATATTGCACTATATGAGCGCATTAAAACCATTGATTACGGCTGAGCGATGGATTGCATACAGGGAAATCCCCGGCGCATCCTTTTATTTCAGCGCTTTTGTGAAACGGGCCATTGATCCGCTGAAAAAAGTGTTCGGGAAAAATATCGCTCCCTTGGTGACGGCTGCGGCGGCGCTTAACGGGAAACCCATAGATGTCGGGGACGCTGGTTTTGAATTCCAGGTTTTCCCCAAGGTTCCCCTGCAGATCATCATTTATGCGGGAGATGATGAGTTCGAGCCGGAAGCCAATATTTTGTTTGACGCCACGGCTGGAGAATTTTTGTCGCCTGAAGACGCAGCCTGGCTGGCCGGCATGGTGGTGTATCGGCTGATGGCCTTGGGCAGGTAGAAGCAGATTGGTGCCCCCGGCAGGAATCGGACCTGCGGCACATAGATTAGGAATCTATTGCTCTATCCACTGAGCTACGGGGGCACGAATGGGGTTATAAATTCTTTGATACCCATCTCTGGTTGAAAATACCGGCTTAAAGTCGCCCCCTATTTCACGTACAGCCGTTGACCAGGATAAATGGTGCTGTTCCTTTTGAGATTGTTCAGGGTCAGAAGATGGCTTAAATCCATTTTGTGCTTGGATGCAATTCCCCCTATGGAATCCCCGTTCCTGACCTTGTAAATTTTAAGGTCATTCCGGGATGACTGACTGGAAGGTATTTTCAGCGATTGACCGGAGGCCAGCCGGACTGATTTTAAGTGATTTAACTGCTGGATTTTCTTGGATGTGGTGTTATATCGTTTTGCCAGCGTCCAAAGGGAGTCTCCCTGGCGAACACGATAGGTGATCATTTTTTCTTTGCTGCTTTTTGCAGGGGCGCTGCTGGCGGCGACTGTGCCGGAACCGGGGATTTTAATGAATTTTCCCACAGAAATATGGTTGGTTTTGCGTATCTTGTTATACCGGGTCAGTTCAGCCAGGGTAATATTGTACTGACTGGCAATAGCCGACAGGGTTTCCCCCCGCTTGACCTTGTGGTAAGCGACCTGATGGACGGGCGGCTTTTTTTTGACATATTCTTTTTGGGCGCGATAAGGGATGTCATTGATATGGGCGAGGAGCATCTCTTTCCGGTCCACTGGCACTTTTAATGTGTATTCATCCGGGGGCAGCAGTTTATAGCGAAGTTCAGGGTTTAGATCGACCAGGCATTTTTCCTGAAGATTAATGATTTCCGCGATATCTTTCAAATAAGTTTGTTTGCATACGGTCAGTGTTTCAAATTCAGTCGGCTCATCCACGACAATATTAACCATGCCGTATTTTTCCATATTATTCACAATGTGAACCGTCGCTAAAAACTTGGGGACGTAGCGGGCAGTTTCATTGGGGAGACGTTTGTATAAGTCCCAAAAATCATCTAAATAATTGACGTTTTGATCCCTGATGGTGCGAAGCACCCTTCCTTCGCCACAATTATAAGCAGCCAGCACCGTCGGCCAGTCGCCAAAGATTTCATGCAGTTCTTTAAGGTATCCAATGGCAGCCTGGGTTGATTTAAATGGATCAAGGCGCTCATCAACATACTGATCTCTTTTGAGTCCGAATTTGTGGCCGGTGGAAGCTATAAACTGCCAGAGGCCCAATGCCCGTGCACATGACAGCGCGTTTACTTTATAGCCGCTCTCGATCAAGGGCAGCCAGGAAAGTTCTTCCGGAAGACCGGCTTTTTTAAGCTCGCTCAAGATATAAGGTCGGTATTTTCCGGAACGTTTATAGGCGTTTTCAAAAAAAGGACGGCCCTGGTCTGAAGTGAGGAGATCTATTTCCTTTTGCACTTCGGCATTGATCACCATCGGGATGGCGTTGTGATTGCCGGTCGCGGTGGTATGCTGCGAGGCATAAATCTCTAAAATACGTTTTGAGATCATAAACCGCAGGTCATCTTTTTGCTGGTTGAATTTTGGCAGGTCAATGGTGTCCACTTCCAAAATCAGGGTATATGCTTGGTCAAGGGCCTGGAGAGCGTTGTCCATTTCCCCCTGTTGCCAGAAATCCTGAGAGGCCTGGTAATATTCAAGGGCATCATCGAGATGATTTTGAATTTCAATACTTGCCGGATCTTCTTCAACAGAATTGTCTCCAGCGATGGCGAAAGGGTCGGTGTCATCAGCCGAACATTGTTGAAGTCCGGCCGCATCCGGTGCATCGGACATTTCCAATGCGTGAAGTTGAAGATCCCTTGAGGTGGCCGCTTTAGATGACAATGCCTTTTTTTTATGAAAATCAGCGCAGCCGGATAAAAAAACAATAGCCATACAGCTTATGATCATCGCTATGAATACTGGTTTAAAATTGGGTCGCCGTATCATAAATTATTCCTCAACAGTTAATGGATTAGTCATTGGATTCATCATTTTTATCTGCTTCCCGATGATGCGGAATACGCCAGTTCGTAATCTTAAAGCGTGCAATGTGATACGAAACGTATTGGAAAATAATATTAAATTGTTTATTAATAAATGATGATAGGGCGCATGTCAAGTATTTATGCAAGATATGGCGATTAAACCCTCATGTTTAGGCTGGGTACAGGTGGATTATCGCCTTAAGCATAGAACAAAGCGCCATAAGACGCTCTGATCTTGCATACGGAAAAATTATTAAATGGGTTTTTTTTAGCTATTAAATAAATAATTTGACAAGAGAATATTTATGTTGATATGAAGACGCGTTTTAAGACAAAAAAATATTAATTTTTTGCTTGAAATCAAAAATTAACAGTGATAGGAACTCAGGCTACTTTTCATGACGGCAACATTGCACCGCATTTATTTATGCGTCTTGTCTCTTTTTGTTTGATGCAAAGACAAGGGGTCGATTGCGGTTTTATAAACAGTTGCCACAATAAAAAGTGCCAGCGTAGCTCAGTTGGTAGAGCTACTGATTTGTAATCAGTGGGTCGGGGGTTCGAGTCCCTTCGCTGGCTCCAGGACAATTTGGTGGGGTTCCCGAGTGGCTAAAGGGAGCAGACTGTAAATCTGCCGGCAGCGCCTTCGGAGGTTCGAATCCTCCCCCCACCACCATTCTTTAGATTGACTGTAGGAGATGTTTGTATTTTGGCATCAATTAGACTACATGGCAAAGCCAATCATAATAAGGGGTGCATGTTGTGGAATGTGCTCCGGTGCGCCTGGTGATGCGAAAAGGACAGGCATTTGGACAATCATGAAAGCGGGAGTAGCTCAGTTGGTAGAGCTTCAGCCTTCCAAGCTGAATGTCGCGAGTTCGAACCTCGTCTCCCGCTCCAGATGATTAAGGCGCAAATATCATAAAAAACAGACGAAGACAATAAGGCCCACGTAGCTCAGTAGGTAGAGCGCATCCTTGGTAAGGATGAGGTTCACCGGTTCAATCCCGGTCGTGGGCTCCATTTGTTTCGTTTATCATCCGTTTTAGACCCGTTTGATTGATTTTGCAGCCGGTTTACAGATTTGCTCTGGAAATAGACAATACCATGAAAATGACGAGATGCCATAAAACACTGGGAGGATAAGATAATGTCAAAGAAAAAGTTTGAACGGAAAAAGCCGCATGTGAATGTGGGGACGATTGGTCATATTGACCATGGAAAGACGACATTAACGGCCGCGATCACGAAGCATTGCGGATTAAAGGGGTTGGCTGAATTCATACCGTTTGACAAGATCGACAAGGCGCCGGAAGAGAAGGCGCGGGGCATAACGATATCGACAGCGCATGTGGAATACGAGACAAAGACGCGGCATTATGCGCATGTGGATTGTCCCGGCCATGCGGACTATATAAAGAACATGATCACCGGAGCGGCGCAGATGGACGGCGCGATTCTGGTGGTGGCGGCGACGGACGGACCGATGCCCCAGACCCGTGAGCATATATTGCTGGCGCGTCAGGTGGGTGTGCCCAAGATGGTGGTGTTTTTAAATAAATGCGACATGGTGGATGATCCGGAGCTCATTGAGCTGGTGGAGCTGGAGCTTCGTGAGCTTTTGACTTCCTACGGGTTTCCTGGTGACGACACGCCCATTATTCAGGGAAGCGCATTAAAGGCCCTGGAGAGTGATGATGTTGACAGTGACGCCGCCAAATGCATATTTGCATTGCTGGATGCCATCGATACATATATCCCCCAGCCCGAGCGGGAAGTGGACAAGCCCTTCCTGATGCCGGTGGAAGATGTGTTTTCCATATCCGGACGTGGAACGGTGGTGACGGGCAGGGTTGAGCGCGGCATGATCAAAGTTGGCGAGAAAGTTGAGATCGTGGGGATCAGAGACACGATTAATACGGTATGCACCGGAGTTGAAATGTTTCGTAAGCTGCTGGATGAAGGTCAGGCGGGTGATAATGTCGGGTTGCTGCTTCGCGGGACCAAGCGTGAGGAAGTGCAGCGTGGCCAGGTAGTGGCCAAACCGGGTTCCATCACGCCCCACACGAAGTTTAAAGCCGAAGTATATATTTTGAGCAAGGATGAAGGCGGACGGCACACGCCGTTTTTTACAGGCTATCGTCCCCAGTTTTATTTCAGGACAACGGATGTGACGGGGATTTTGTCATTGCCTGAAGGTGTTGAAATGGTAATGCCGGGAGATAACGTGACCATATCAGCGGAACTGGTATCCCCCATCGCCATGGAAAAGGAATTGCGTTTTGCGGTCAGAGAAGGCGGCCGAACTGTCGGCGCCGGTGTGGTAAGCGAAATTATAG